>Ga0209709_10002420_pt1 | contig 16328 bp, 16 predicted proteins | sample ArcticOcean_MG_C_2_FD_187435 | JGI IMG/M metagenome (GOLD analysis project Ga0209709, IMG submission 187435) | Marine microbial communities from western Arctic Ocean - ArcticOcean_MG_CB4_136 (SPAdes) (version 2) | ecosystem: Environmental > Aquatic > Marine > Oceanic | place: Arctic Ocean... | reverse complement strand
ATCATAGTTAGCTCTTGTAACACATGTGTGGTATCCAAGTTCTCTCCAAGTAATTAGTTCATCAAAAAAACTTTCTAAATTTTCAGAGCCACCCCACCATCCTTGTCTTCTTCCAACAAATGCCGGGTTAACGCTTTCAAAAAACCATGACTCTGCTTCGCATACTGAAATAAATATTTCGTATGGTGAAATTTGACCTGCATGTAAATATGGTGATAACTTACTACTTGCATCTTCTGAAGGATGACTTCTTAAATTTGCATAATTCTTATACCCATTTTCTATGAAATAATCTAAACGTTCCTTGGCTTTTTTATATCCACCAATAATTGAACTACCCTTTACAGACTTATCAATATTCAGATTTTCTAGAAATTCTTCCTGATTAAAGTTTTTAAAATCTATTTTTTTCCATTTTTTTTCATATTCACTCATTGATTTTGAATCAAACTTCGTTATTAATTCATCTAAAGGATTTCTTTCAGGTACGTCTACAAGAAAATCTAACAAATTTTTATGTAAATATCTTCTAAAGTCATGTGCACGGACATACTCTTTTTCAGCAATACGAATTGGAGCAATACCATTAGCATCAACCAATTCATATCTTGTATTTACAATGCCTTTTGCTTTTGCTGTCATTTGTGGCACAAAATAAGTTGGGTAATCATCGGTTACTACAACTGCTGCTTTTTCAGCAAGTTTTGTAAGCAGTTCGTTACTTTGATTCGATTCCTCTTCAACAAAGGGATAGTAGTATGCATTTGTATTCTCAATATTCTCGTCAACATCTTTCATGCCTTCAAGTGTAAATTTATGAAATCTTACGCTTGACATGGGATAATCAAGAATTAAAGGTTCAAAAATAAGTAACGGTTTTGAAAGCTTATTAGCCCACTCTACTGCTCGTTGAAGTGCAAAATTGTATGATGTTCTTCTAAAATTTATCATCCAATATAGTACAAAATCTTTTTCATTACTCGGCTCGATATCTTTTAATACTGTAATTCTATTATTTGGCACATCACTCATAATCCCACTATATACGGGAAATTCTTTTTAAAATAATCAGTTTATTTTAAATATTAATATTCCATAGAAATTTGTCCATTATGATTGAAGTCTTTTCTTTTTAATAAGTACTGTCTAATTCTTCTGTGACTTCATCTATATAAAGACTTTTTAATTCAATATATTTCTTCAAGGCATACCATAAACTATCTGAACCTATTCTTCTCTCCATTAATTCTGATGCATCATATCTAAAAAGGTCTTTTTTAAAAGATGCTTTAATTAGGTTCGTTTCTTTTATTATCATTGGATTTTTAAGAGATTCTATTCTTGAATTCATATTTGCAGAAATATATTGGGAATCATTTTTTCCAAGCCAATTCTTTCCAAAATCTACTGACACCAATGATTTAGTAACATCAATAGTGTTTGAATTATTATTTAAAGTAATTACTACATCCCCAATACCCACCATCGCATCCTTATAGTTTTTGGAAGGTAGCTTGAAAAAATCATAATCTTTTCCATATTCAGCGGTTTCAGGAAAATAGTAACTTGCAAAATGTCCAGACCAAGTGAATATGCATGGAATCTCATTATCTAGTAAATTACGATAATTATTTCTAAATTCTTTCCTCACTATCCTTTTATGACCACCATAAACAGCATTTTCAATAAAAATTAACTTTCCTATATCTAAAATTGATAAGGTTACTTCTTCTGAACTTGATAATTTATCTTGTTTGAACCAGGCATCATATACATCAGGACCAAATTTATGAAGAATAGTGTCCTCTAACCAATTAGTAGCTATCCAACCTGTTGAAGCTCCACTTTCAATATCTAAACACCAGAGTGGGTGATCTCTTAGTGAATTTTGCTGGGTAAAGTCAATCATTTCTTCGTAAGTATTAAATACTGGGGAACCAAGATCTTGGTATTTACTAACATCATACCAAACTAAAGAATTTGGAATAACCCTAAACCATGCTCCATAATTAAGATTATCTATTTTCGAAGTTGTAATGCTACGTAAGTGTTCAGAGAAATTTTCTTTTATATAAACATCATCTAAAATCATTTCGATAGGAACAGTAATACCTCTTTGTCCTAAATTTACCGCACCTTGAGGATTAGGCAATATTGCTAAATCTAAACTATGATTGGAGTTTTCAATTAAATAAGTTTCTATATCATTATAAGTTTTATATTCAATTTTAATATCTAATTGCTTAGATATTAGATCTAACTCTTCAATGAAATATTCCAACTGTGGAAAATTAGGTCCGCCTACAACAATATCATTAGGCTGATAAGCAATAATAGAAAAAGTAACAGTGGTCGATATAAATATTGCCAAAAATATTATATGTTTTTTTAACTTCATAAAAAGCAATACCTCTTTTCAGTGCCCGGGGGGGGACTCGAACCCCCACATCCTTTCGAATAACGGATTTTAAGTCCGTCGCGTCTACCGATTCCGCCACCCGGGCTACCTGTCTAAAATTAATTATATTTTAAGATTAGCCCTTCTAAAATATCACTTTTTGAGACTTTTAGCTCATCAAATTTAAATTTTTTCATAATGTTCCTTACTATTAAAACCCCAGCGGATAGAGTTTTTGCTCTTTTTGGATCTAAGGAAGGATAAATACTTATTATTTTAGCTTCGGTCATATTATTTAACACAGATGATAATTCTGAAATCCAGGAGTAGCTTATTGATGTTAAATGTATTTCATCTTCATCATATTTCTTTTGATCTAAAAAAATTGAAGCTATAGAAGTAAAGGTTCCTGATACTCCAATCATAGATCTACTCGTAGTATCAATATCTAAATGGATATTGATATCAATTAGTTCTTTTGCTTCTTGTTTTTCGTCATCACTAATAGGGTTACTAGTAAGTATTTTTTCTGATAAAGATACTACTCCTAAGTCAAGAGATTCCACCCTTGTCTGCTTTCGGTAATCATAAATTAACTCTGTACTTCTACCTCCAATATCTACTATAAAATAATTGTCTACAATACTGCTAGACGAGAAAACCCCTAAAGAAGTTAGAATTCCTTCATCCTGACCAGAAATAATCTGAATTTCTATACCGAGTTTATTTTTTACTTCGTCAATGACCGCTTCAGAGTTTAAAGCATCTCTAAATACTGCTGTTCCGGTGATTAATACCTCATTTACATTTTCATAATTTATTTTTTTTAAATATCCTCTAAGAGTACTTATTAGGCGCTTTCTTGCATCTTGAGATATTTCACCCGAGGATTCTAGTCCCTCAGATGTCTTAGTTACCTTGTGGATTTTGTATATTGTTTTTAATTTCCCTACATCAACACTGGCAACTAAAAGACGTGTTGAGTTTGATCCACAATCTATTGCCGCAATTTTTTTTACCATTCTACTTTCCAAGCTTTATTTTTTTCAATTTTTTCATCATCTATACAAGGTTCTTGACAATCAAATCCTCCGATTAATTCCTCAACAATTTTTCCAACAATGTTTTTGCGAGTAGCGAGTTGATCAGCCAGATGTGAGTGAAGACACTTTATGCTTTCTCGAGCTCCCCCAACACCCCCGTATGGGTGAATCTCTATCTTTTCATCTATTTCTAGAGTACGTTCAGCTTCATAAGAATGCTGCCTTTCAGACCATTGTTTATGAAGATTTTTATCATTTTGTATTTGGCTATCAAGTTCTTTAATAAGTCCTGTTGACTCAAGGGAACCAATTTTTTTATTGTACATTGGACAAGAAAGCCAATAAGTAGTCGGGAATGGTGTGCCATCGTCTAAATTAGGAGGTACTTTAATAACTACAGGAAGGTTAAAGTGACATGTTGTAACAACATTTACTGAACTTCTTAGTTTTCGTCCGAGTTGTATTTCTACAATTTGCTTATTGTGATTCATCATTAGTACCAATGATATATTCTACAAATAATTCAAAAGCACTTTTACTTCTTGCGCGTCCAATTGTCTCTTCTAAAGGAGTTACTGCTTCGGGCACTTCAAATTTATGGAGAACCTCTCCTTCTTTACCATAACCATGCTCTTGAAGGATTAGATCTAATTTATCTGGATCATTTAAATTATCAATCTTTACTTGATACTCATTAATCTCATTTTTTAACTCTTCTGAGTGCTCTATTCTATTTTCTAATGTTATTAGCATTGATTTATAATTTTTATAACTTAACTCATAAGTATCAAATACAAAAAAAAGAGTAGAAAAGGTAATCACAAATATGGTAATTTTAGACGCTACGTTTCTGCTGAAAATGTTTACTTGATCCATTTTTTATTATTAAAATTATCGAGTCCAACAGCTTCACCAATGCGAAGTAGTTCATTATATTTTGCAGTTCTCTCTGATCTTGCAGGCGCACCTGTTTTAATTTGGCCACTGGAAGATCCAGCTACTAGATGACTTATAAATATATTCTCTGTTTCACCAGATCTATGAGAAACCATTGAGTTAAAGTTGTGTTCATTGGCAAGTTTCATTGTCTCATATGTTTCACTTATACTCCCGACTTGATTAACTTTAATTAATATTGAATTTGCTGATTTCTGCTCTATCCCTTTTTGTAGCATTTGGGTCTGTGTCACAAATAAATCATCTCCAACAAGCTGTGTTGTATCACCAATTTTTGTAGTTAGTTCACTCCATCCATTCCAGTCATCCTCAGCAAGTCCATCTTCTATTGAAATAATTGGAAATTTCTTGGAAAGATCTATCAAATAGCTAACCATGTCACTCGAGCTCAACTCTTGATTTTCAATTAGATATTTACCGTCACTATAAAATTCAGAAGATGCCGCATCTAGTGCAACTGATATTTGTTCTTCCATTTTGTAACCTGCTTTTTCAACTGCTTCAACAATGATTTTTAATACTTCTTCGGAAGAGTTTAAATTTGGAGCAAATCCACCCTCATCACCCACGTTTGTTGCTAAGCCTCTATCTTTTAGTAGCTGTTTTAATGTATGGTAAATTTCGACACCTGCTCGTAGGGCAGAGTCGAATTGACCAAATCCATGCGGAACTATCATGAATTCTTGTATGTCAACTTTATTATCTGCATGAGCTCCACCATTTAATATATTCATAAAGGGCACAGGTAAGGAAGGTGAGCCATAAATATTTGGCACAAGCTCATACATCTGTTTTCCTGTAGCATTTGAGTAGGCATTTAAATTTGCCATGGATACAGCTAGAATCGAATTTGCTCCCAAATTGCTTTTATTTGCCGTCCCATCGTGATCAATCATCAATTTATCTAAATTACTCTGATCTCCAGCATCCTGCCCTTTAAGCAATTGAAAAATTTCAGTATTTATTTTATCTACCGCTTTGGTTACACCTTTACCAAAAAAATGAGTATCACCATCTCTGAGTTCATGTGCTTCTAGTTTTCCTGTTGATGCACCTGATGGAACGGATGCCCTACCCCAAGAACCATCTTCTAGAGTAACTTCAGCTTCCACAGTTGGATTAGCTCTTGAATCTAGGACATACCTAGCGTGAATTTTATTTATATTTTTATTCATAACCCTGTTAGTTAAAATTTAACAGAATTTTTCAAGTTTACGACTCTATTTGATTATTCTTTGCTTCCTGCCAAAGCTCATTAATATCAGCATCTTCATCGTAATTTTCTTCAACATATTTTGCTCTAGTGATAAATCTACCAATAGTACGCTTTAGTTGAATTTCGGGATCTGCATTCAAGTATCTTGCAACATTTAAAAGTGAGAAGTAAATATCACCTAATTCATCTTTTCTATCCTCATTGTTGTCTGCATCTTTTAATTCATTAACTTCGGAGATAAGGTCTTCTAAGGCGTCTTCATAGTTTGGGTAAGTTAGTTTAAGACTTTTTGCTTTCCTCTGTGCTTTAAAAGCAACATTTACAGGAGGTAGGCTGTGATTTAAATCATCAAAAATAGAGTTGCTGTCTTGTTGTTTAATCTTCTCCCATTGTTTCTCTACATCTTCTGCGGAATCAAGTTTGACATCTTCAAAAATATGAGGATGTCGTTTTATTAGCTTTAATCGTAAGTTTCCCATCACATCAGACATATTAAAAAATTTCTTCTCTTCGGCTATTTTTGAATGGAGAAATATCTGTAGTAATACATCCCCTAATTCATTTTTTAACTCATCAAAGCTTTCTGTTGAAGTATTTAATTTGGAGATTGCGTCTAGAAGCTCATAAGACTCTTCAATTAAGTGTTTGGCTAAAGACTCATGGGTTTGCTCTTGATCCCAGGGACACTCGACTCTTAATTTGGCAACTATTTCTAATAGCTCATCAAATTCATTCATTCTTTAATCCTTGTTCGTTATTTCTAATTTCAGGAGATCTTGACTTATTAACCAACTAATAATCTTGTGTATAAAACTATCTACATCTATGTACTCAATTTTTAGATCTCTTTGTGCCTTTGAGCCATCATAAACATGACCGTGGGTCAGAACTCTAACTGACTCTCTACATATTATTGACTCACCAGATGAAAATACAGAAACTAAATCAAATAGAGGTCCAGCTGATTTCAATAAACCTTTAGGAATGTATATAGGTGAACCATCCCAGTTTGTTATTTTTTTAACTCTCCTAATAAGTTCTTCAGAAGTAACGTGAAAACTATTTAACACATATCTTTCATTATCAACTCCATATAAAAGAGCGTTGTAATGTCCAGCAGTACAGTTGTCTATATCAATAATTGAAATATTATTTTTTAATAATGGTGGATACTTTTTATTTAATGATGAGATTAATAATTTAGCGGTTCCCGACACTCGTCCAGGTCCCTGAACCGAAGATGGATTGACAGATACAAACTCAAAATTTTTACTATATTTGAATGCCTCGACTTCTGCTTCAAATTTAGATTCTTCATAATTACTTAAAAAACTTCCTCTGTGAACTGCATCTTCATTACCAGGTAGTCCTTTCTCTTCACCAAGAGTCACCGCTGAAGAAGTGTAGACAAACTTTTTAATTCCTAACTTGTTTGCAAGATCTAGCATTGATTTTGTTCCCTCGATATTAATATGAAACATCGCATCTGGATTTTTAGCACACATTTTGTTCATACCTGCAACATGGAAAATAGCATCAATATTGCATTCATTGAGTTGGTCAAAGAGTGATGGATCAAACAAATCTCCAGAGATAGGTGTCACATTTAATTCTGAAAAGATTTTAGCAGTTTCATTACTTCGGCTTAAAGCATAAATATTATGATCATTGTCAATTAACTTTTGTAATAATGGCTTTCCAACAACTCCAGTCGAACCAGTAATAAAAATATTTTTATAATCTTTCATTCTGCTGAGTTGTACGCAGCAAAGTACTGATATCCAGAGATATAAGAGAACAGCAACGCAAGATAAACAATGACTGTATCCAGAGAAATTCCAACTATGTCTACTGGAAAGTCTATTAAAACAAATCCAATTGACCAAAACTGAAGACTGGCTTTTATTTTGCCGAGTGGGCTTGGTGGGATTAATTTTCCTTCATTTCCAGCAAGACCTCTTAAGCCAGTTACGAGAAACTCTCTGGATATTAGTAACACTGTAATCCATATATTTACTCTATCTATATATGTGAATCCTATAAATATACAAGTGACAAAAAGTTTATCTGCGATTGTATCAAGGAATGCTCCTGTTTTGGTTGAAACATCCCATTTTCTTGCTAATTTTCCATCAAAAAAATCAGTCCATGCAGCTATAAATGCGATAACGGCAGGAATTAACATCATTCCGCTTTCTGAACCATCTTCTAGGATTAGAAATAGAATTACTGGTGAAGAAAGTATCCTAAACCAAGCTAAAAGATCTGGTATTCGCTTCTTCATTTAAATCACATCAATTATTCTTCTCTCGGAAGCTTTTTTAATAGCTACCTCTCTATTTTCTGTGAATACTTCCATTACTTCTATCGCATCTTCTATAATAAACTCTACTTCTTCTCTCTCGTCATTGTTGAACTTTGAAAGAACATAATGAGCAGGATCAATTCCCTTTGGTGGTCTTCCAACTCCAATTTTCAACTTCCAATATTGGTCTTTGCTGATATATCGATCAATTGACTTAATTCCATTATGACCCCCATCTGAACTACCTTGTTTTAGACGCAGTCTTCCAAAGGCTAAATCTATATCATCATAAATTATTAGTATATTTTTGGAATCAAAATTTTTATTTTTTAAAAATGCAGCTATAGCATCGCCAGAATTATTCATTGAAACCATTGGTCTTAATAAAGTTACACTATGTTCGCCAATTAAAGTTTCTGCTGATTGATATATTCCTGATTTTTGAGCCTTAAAACTAGAACCTATTTTTGAAAGTTCCGTTAAAAGAGTATCGGCACCAATATTGTGTCGAGTATTTTTATATTTTTCTTCAGGATTCCAAAGGCCAATAAATAGTAGTGAGTTTTTATTCAGCACTTTCTTCTGAGGAGTCATCCCCAGCAGCTTCTTCACTAGATTCACCATCTGCAGATCCTTCTCCTTCTTCACCTTCTAAGCCTTCACCCAAGATATCTTCTTCTTCAAGAGCAGCTCTTGGTAGCGTAACGATGACCATAACAGAATCATCTCCCTCATTGGCTAATGTAACTCCTTCAGGTAGCTCAATATCTGAATCAATAACATTTTCACCAACATTTAAGTGAGCAATATCAATGTCTAGAGATGTTGGAATACTTGTGGGCAAGGCAATAATTCTTAGTGTGTTGTTAATAGTTTGAACCAAACCACCCTCTTCTTTAACACCAATTGGTATTCCTAAGTAGTTAATTTGAACTTCAGCTTCAACAGTTTGAGTTAGATCTACTTTGATTAAGTCAACATGAACAAACTGATCTTTGTATGGATGTCTTTGGATCTGCCTTGCTAATGCGGTAAGTTTATCTTTTTCTCCAAGTTCAATATTTAATATGACGTTAGAGCCTGCTTCTGTTTTTAATGCGTTTGTAAATTCTCTAGCATCTATATAAACAGAAGTGGATTCCATTCCCAGACCATAAACAACTGCTGGTAAAAGTCCCTCCGTACGAAGTCTTCTTGACTCTGGTGAGCCCTTTTCTTCTCTAATTGTTGCTTTTAAAGTTGCTTCCATTATTTCCTTAAGAAGTATATAGAGTAATTAAATTTAATTAATAACTAAACCAGTATTTTATCCTTTTTCATATATTTTTTTTGCCGAAGTAACAGCGAATGCAAGAGTTATTAGAGCAAAAATACTACCAACTATTAAGCCAGGTAGAATGACTTCCATGACCCAGCCTTCAATTAAGATACCCCTTATTGCCTCTATTACATATGTTGTTGGATTAAAAGCTGCTGCAGTAGATAACCATCCCTTTAAGGCTTCCCTTGGAACAAAGGTAGGCGCAAGGAATAATGCTGGAAAAAAGAAGAAAGAAGCTGCTTGAGCTCCCTGAGAAGATCCTGATTTCACGCTTGCAGCCACAGAATAGCCAGCAAATCCAAGTCCCCACAGAAATCCAAATCCTAACACTGCTAGGTATCCGCTGAATCCTGTTGCTGGGTCTGCTCCAATAAAACTTCCTATAAGAAGAATTAGACTTGCTTGAACAAGGACTCTTATGGCACCTATACACATAGGAGCTAAGATGATTGCCCATTTAGAAATTGGCATTCCCTGATATCTTTTAAAAACACCCGATTCAATATCTTCAATAATATAAAAACCCGAAGCAGAGCCACTTAACGAAGCTGAAATAATAGACACTGGAAGTATAAAGTTTACGAAATTACCTTGTGCAAAATCAAGGGATGTACCGACTGCACTACTGCCAAAAACTCTACCCAAAGCACCATCATATATAAATAGAAAGAAAGCTGAAATAAAGAGGTTTGGGAGCTCACTAAGTGGTCTCCTGATGACTCTCAGTAAGAGTCTCTTTGTTAGTATTCCAAGTTGAGTAAAAAATGGGGCCTGTTGATTATACATTTATCTCGATCCTCTTCTTCCGGGTCTTCCTCTTGAAGGTCTTTTGCTTTGTTTGCTTTGTTTGCTTTCAGCTGGGGTTTCATTTTCTAATCTTGAACCAGTAACTTTTAAAAATACATCGTCAAGCGTTGGCTTGTTAGCTGAGACAGATTTAACGTTCAGATTACTCTGTGTAAAGGTATTCATAAAGATTGGAATATGCTCAGCTCCATTCTTAACAGTTATTCGCAATTCTTTTTCATTAACTTCAGCATTTTCAATTAAAGTTTTAGCTATTTGAACACTTTCTTCTTTCTGGAATGTGAAAGTTACCACATCTCCCCCTACTCTTGATTTTAGTTCATCAGAAGTTCCCTCTGTAACTACAACACCTTTATCTATTATTAATATTCTGTCAGAGAGTTCATCAGCCTCTTCTAGGTATTGTGTTGAAAGTATGATAGTGACTCCATTTTTATTGAGTCTCTTAATCTCATCCCAAATTACCCTTCTAGATCTAGGATCAAGACCAGTGGTAGGTTCATCTAAAAATAGTACTTCAGGCTCATTTACTAGGCTAAGTCCTAAATCTAGTCTTCTTTTCATTCCTCCAGAATATGTTTTAACTCTTCTATCCGCTGATTCAGTTAAACCAACAAGTTCTAGAAGTTCTTCTGTTCTTTCGTTTGATTGTTCCTTTGACAAACCCCATAGGCGACCAGTTGTATAAAATAATTCTCTACCTGTAAGTAAGGCATCTACCCCCGTATCTTGGAGGGCAACTCCTATTTTTTTTCTTACTTCTTTATCTTGTTTTTCAACATCTAATCCCATTATTGAGGCTTTACCATTGGTAATACCTAAGAGAGTTGTGAGCATCAAGATTGTTGTACTTTTTCCCGCACCGTTTGGTCCTAAAATACTAAAGATTTCACCTTTTTCAACTTCAAAAGAAACACCTTTAACAGCCTCTACGGTTTCTTTTTTTGTCGTGAATGTTTTATGAAGGTTAATTGCTTCAACAGCTTTCAACTTTTTTACCTTTCTTAGAACGTGATATATGAAATAATAGTTAAGTCCTAGTTATAAGGGCCTCGTAGCTCAGGGGATAGAGCACAGGTTTCCTAAACCTGGTGTCGCAAGTTCGAATCTTGCCGAGGCCGCTTTTGTTATTACATATATGTGAAATATGTTATAAAAGTTAAAAAAAGAAAGCAGCTTCTGATACAGGGATATGGCCTAAAACCTTTCAGAAAGCTCTAGGAAATCTAATAAAACTTAAAGTTATTGAAAATAATACTTATGAACAGATTGAAAAGATTTTTAAGTTAAGATAAAAATATGAGTATAGAAAATAGAGCATTCAGTAATAAGCCAGACTACAGCGTAAATTCAACTACGCCTGTTGAGACTGCTGAAGAATTAATCTCTTTCGATAAGAAAATGGGAGGATTTTCGATAAATAGAAAAACATATAAAATATTTAGATTCATGAATAAATTTTTAGCAGGATTTTTAGCAGGTCTGATTGTTCCAAAACCTGACAAATCAAAAGTAACTATTGAAAACAGGAAAGATATCGAACGAGGTGTTCTTATTGTTCATCCTGAAGAAAAAAAAACTAACGGTGCTCTATTTATTGTCCACGGTGGTGGATATGTTGTTGGTAATTATATGGATAATCTAGGATATGCCTGTGATACGGCAAGGGAATTAGGCATAACTGTAATTAGTCCAGGTCATGGTCTTGGTCCAGAAGAACCTTTTCCAGCTGGTATAAATGATCTGCATGCAACATGGCATTGGCTTCAAAAAGAGGCTGCTTCAATGGACATTGATCCTTCAAAGATAGTTGTTGGTGGCATCAGTGCAGGTGGAGGAATAGCAGCTGGACTAGTGCAAAAACTACATGATGAAGGTGGTATACAACCAGCAGCTCAATTACTTATTTACCCAATGTTAGATGACCGTGTTGCAGCAAATAGAGAGCTTGATGAACGTTCTCATAGAGTTTGGAATAATGGAGATAGTAATTTATTTGGCTGGTCAAGTTATCTGGGACAAGATCCGGGTGGTGAAGTCCAACCATACTCCGTTCCTGGAAGAAGAGAGAATCTCAAAGATCTCCCTGCAACATGGATTGGGATAGGTACTGCAGATTTATTTCTAGATGAGGACCGTGAATATGCTAAAAGATTAAAAGATTCTGGTGTAGATGTCAGTTATGTAGAGGTTGCAGGAGGCATACATGCATTTGATGGAGCACAAACACAGATGGGCATAGATTTTGTACAACTGCAAAGAGAATTTGTAAATAAGCACGTAAAGTAATACACAATCTGCATCACTTATTGAAAGTTAATGTTGTCAATAAAAAGGTAAACTATTAAAAAATGAAAATCTACTTACAAGCTAGAGGGAGTTATGAAACACTTCTTTCGTTATCTAAATGGTCGGAACAAAATGAAATTGAGAGAATAGGTCTTCCAGATCACTATATAGTTGGTAAACAACGCCATGATAAAAACGATGCAATCCCTGCTTTAGATCTACTCACAGCAACTGCGGGTCTAGTTAGAGATACAGAGAAAATGGTTTACTCAATATTGGTATCACCTATAACATTTAGACATCCCAGTGTATTAGTCAAAATGGCTTCAACGATAAACGATATGGCAAAAGGCAGATTTCGTTTAGGTGTTGGGACAGGATGGTTGGAAATTGAACATGACCTCTATGGCATACCCTTTCCTGATCTAAAAACTCGTTTTGAAATGCTAGAAGAGTCGCTGATTTATATCAGAGAAGCCCTTTCAGGAAATGATAAAGGATTTCAAGGTGAGTACTACCAACTTGAACAGTTCCCTGTCGAGCCAGCAACCCTACAAGACATTCCTATCATTATTGGAGGTGGTGGAAAAGTTAAAACCCCAACTTTAGCTGGGAAGTATTCAGAAGAATTCAATATATACGCCGGTCCTAAAGAAACGTTATATAACAGCATCTCATTATTTAAAGAAGTTGCTGTTGAAAATGGGAGAGATACATCAAAACTAGAAATTACTACAGCCTGTCCTCCTATTGTAGGTTTAACGGAAGAACGTGTTGGAGAATTTTTAACAGTTGCTTCTAAAGCACTAGCCCAAACTGAAGATGAGATAGCCAATACCTGGAAAGATAAAAGTTATCTATATGGCACACCAGATGAAGTTGCTTCAACTCTATCTATGTGGCAGGAAGTTGGAATTGAAGCTGTCTATCTTCAATTATTGTCTTTGCAAGAAGATCAACGTAATGAAACTATAGACGTCATTAAACAGGCAGTAGAGTTAATTTAGATTCTATTCCTCAATAAAAGATTTTCTGTCTTACCTCCTTGCAATAATTATTACAGAGCGTTGAATGAACATAAATTAATTTAGTAATTTCAATGCTCACCAGTCACAAAAGATGTTGGTTAAATGTAGGTACTGCTTACCCTGTGCATACCCTTGTAGTATCTACACCAACTCTTTATGAGTGTTTAGTTGGGCCTGGGAAAAATCTATTTGTCGTTCGTTGGTAGTTTTCGTAATCAGGTCTTTTTTGGACAGAAAAATACTCTGCTGGTATAGCTCCGGTTGCATAGACAAGGGTAATATACATAATTCTTGAGACGTAGATAAGGCCTGCCCCTAACAGTAACCAAAGAATCTGGTCTACTTGACCATTAAAAAATTCTGATTGCATATCTTTTAGAGCAAGCCATGATGGAATAGCCATAATAACTAAACCATTCCAAACCATCCATTCAGCAAAATAGTTTGGGTGCCGGGAATATTTCCATAAACCAACACTACATACCTGATTAGGCATTCCTGTTTTTTTCATTTTTTTAAGAAATCCTAGTTTTTGAAAATCAGCTACTGATTCTATAATTAAAGCTACTCCCCAAATACAAATACCTATTATCTCTAATACTCCAAATGACTGTTCAATATTTGAAGCAGTTATAAAAATTGGTAATGCAAGAAATGATGCATTAGCTAGACCCTGAGAAATTGCATCTACCTGAAGTGCAAGCTGAGTATTATCCTTACCTTTCTTTTTCCAACGAATATGCTGATATTCGTAACGAGGTAATTCTTTTTTTAAGTACCCTGATCTCCACATTTTTACTGCACCGAATCCCATTCTGAGCCCTACAAGAATTACCATTCCACTAACTAGTAATGATCTAAGCCAATATCCATCACTAAATATAAAACTAGTTATTCCTATTAGAACTAGTCCCCAGGGCCAAGCTATGTCAACATAACTCATTCGTCCTGTTCTGTAGATTGGTATACATACTACAAAAATGAATAAGACTGTCTGAGCTAATGTATTGATCAAAGCAATGAAACTCAAGTCAGAAGTTGAAAGTAATAAAAGTAATAAAAGTAGATATGGAAAAAGAGGACGTATATATTTCATGCTATTATTGAGGAATTCTTGTTTTTATGTACAAATAACAAAAAAGTCATCGTCACGAAAGATAAGCCCATTGAGACATAATCATAATCAGTAAATGCTGTAAAAATTATTAATACTAAAAAAGCAAAAGACAAAATGAAAAATTTTTTATCATTCATAAATGCAATATTTAGATATTAAACAACAGCGTTGTTAATTGCCAGATAATAATAAATACAAACACGGCTGTCTTTTTAGAAACTTGTTTGTTCTTAATCCATTCTAAAATTTTTTGAATATTCATATATTTAATCATTTCTCGTAGGAACTAGGATTGTAACAAAGTGAGTGTATGAACCTATTTCATAGTTCTCAGTTCCTTCGGTATTAAGCTTTTCATTTATTACTTCCATAATTTTATAAACAAAATAGAAATTTTTAGGCATAATATCTACTGCTTGAGCTCTAAAGATTCCTGAACAATTGAGTATCTGTCCGCCACTGTTGTCATTTGTAGTAAGAAAAAAATGTAACTCTCTACAACATTTAGCTTCGTCTGTATCATTATGCATCCACCAAGAATTATTCATCATAATTACTGCTCTTTTAGAGAGTGGAAATTTAATCAACGCATCTACAACATTAGAAATTTTTTGATCCATTTCTCGAGAGTAATCTCCCTGTAGCCCACCTCTATATTCGGTCTCGTACTTTGACTGTTCGTCTATTGTTAGTTCAAAACCACAATTTTTTCTTGCATAATAATCTAATGTCTCAAGATTGAAAAGTTCTGTTTCTATTGTTGCATTTTGTTTATTAAAACTATTAACAGTGCCGGAAAAATTATTTGCTGGAGATGCTTCTAATGCCGCATCACTCATTTCTTTTGCATTACTATAGATATCCATATTTAAATGCTAGTTAGATTTGTTTTACAAAACATCTTAAAAGATATCTTTAAATTCACTCTCTGATTAATTGTACTCCATTTATCAAACCGTCATTGATCGATAGATACTAAGTACGGTGAGAAGGCTTCATTAGGAACTTCACTATTTAAGACGGAACTATTGAAATAATTATTGACATCTAAAGCATCTTTATAGTTAATAGCCCCTTTCAAAAAGGTATATTTTGTTAGGGGACTTATCGAACCAAAGGCAACAAAATCATAGTGTCTAGAGTCTTTCATATAATATCCCCGAAGTTCTACATCTTGTCCCACAAGTTCACTATTAAATACTTCAATTTCTGTAATGGTTTCAGAATCTAAATAGCCGTTATACCAATCTTGACTGTAAATAACTGTGGTGGTATTTTCTAATTTAATTTCTACGTCTTCATTTATAAAGGGTGTAAGAAAAGGGTCTTGCAGAATAGTATTTGCACATTTATTAAGTGAGCAATAAATTACCGCCGCTCCTCCACCAGTTGAGTGGCCAATGATAGAAGTATTTTCAAAATCTGAAATAGCGGCAACTCTTTGATGGATTGCAATCTGATCATTTATGAGATTTGTAAAAAATTGCATTGTATCTTCTATATCTTTAGCCATTTCAATCATAACACTGGTAATACTTGAAGAGTTTTCCGTTGAGCCTGTATTAAATATGACTCCTGATGGTAAATCTGTAAACATGGCTAATCCTACATGATCCACGGCAAGAATTACAAATCCTTGTGAAGCTAGATGTATTAACTGATCAGAGGCAAATATCTTTTCTCCCGCCCAGCCATGGGAGTAGATAACAACTGGGAACTTCTCACCTAAAGCTGGTTCTAATCCTTTTTGAACTTCAAAATTGCTAAGTTTCAAATGAGATAAGATAAAATCAGGAAGGCTTAACTCCCAAGTACTATTTAAATAATTAACAATATATTTTCCCCAG
>Ga0209709_10002418_pt1 | contig 16335 bp, 10 predicted proteins | sample ArcticOcean_MG_C_2_FD_187435 | JGI IMG/M metagenome (GOLD analysis project Ga0209709, IMG submission 187435) | Marine microbial communities from western Arctic Ocean - ArcticOcean_MG_CB4_136 (SPAdes) (version 2) | ecosystem: Environmental > Aquatic > Marine > Oceanic | place: Arctic Ocean... | reverse complement strand
AGCTGGAGAACGACAGAGAAGCTTTACATCACGACCACAGCCTATGCTTCTTATGGACATGGCGGAGGAACAAGATTAGAGAATTCGCTTGGGTCGGGAGATTATTCTGAGGATGGTCAGGTAGACTTTCAGAAGTTTTGGAATACCAACACTGTGGGGGGATTATTCGGCCCGCCGATTGACCCGACTTACTCAGAAACATTACTTAAGAGCACTAGAATTCTGAGGAAACTCTACAACAACCACAAATGGTTTGGCGGGCTTTCTACTTTCAGGTATGAGAGTAGCGATAGGCTTACATTCTCTGGTGGAGCAGACTTTAGAACCTATCAAGGGGAGCACTACAGTACTGTTCATGACCTGATTGGGGGAGATTATTTCATTGATCAAGATGACTCAAATGACAGCCAACCCATGCATGTTGTGGGAGATACGATAGGCTATCACAATGATGCTTTTGTAAAATGGGGTGGGGTTTTTGCACTGATGGAATTCAAAGGTCCGTGGTACAATTACTTTGTGAATGTAAGTGCTGTCAACCAAGGATATAATCGTGTGGATTACTTTAAACCACTTGTTGATAATGAGGAGACAGGTGAGATGGAGTACAACGAATCTGGTTGGAAGTGGATTTCAGGTTATACTGTTAAGGGTGGAGGAAATGTAAACATTAATGAGTGGACCAATGCATTTATGAACCTCGGATATCTCAACAGGACACCGACTTTCTCGAGTGTGATTGGTTTCGACAATCAGTTTATTCAGAATACGCAAAATGAGCAAATATCTTCAGTTGAATTTGGGATAAAATGGAGTAAGTCACCATGGACGTTGAATCTGAATGGATACTACACAGATTGGCAGAACAGGCCTTTAAATAGTATGCTTAGGTTTGAAACTGCTGATGGAGAGATCGTGAGGGCGAACATTAATTCAATGAGTGCCTTACATAAAGGAATTGAGCTTGATTTCGGTTACCAGGTTAATCGCCACATTACCCTGGAGGGCTATGGCTCTTATGGAGACTGGCGCTGGACCAGCTCTGAGGACAGTTTAATTTTACTGGATGAGAATACGAATCTTCCTTACCTAGATTGGCAGGGGAATCCAGAGATCGTTAAATACAATGCAGCAGGAGTTTCTGTAGGTGATGCACCCCAAACCCAAATAGGTTTTGCTGTCCGTTACCGCAAAAACGGCTTCTACGTTAAACCTCGTTACACTTATTTCGATAGATTTTACGCTAATTTTGATCCATTCTCTTTGAATGGAGACAACGAAGGTCGTCAGTCTTGGGAACTCCCAGCGTATGGTCTTCTGGACCTTCATATGGGATACACCATGGATCTGAAGGACTCGCAGATAGATTTTCGCGTTTCTGCTTTTAACGTTTTAAACACGGTTTACCTTGTCAACGCACAGAATAACGATCCGTATGGCGAGTGGAACTTTACTGATCCTAACCGTACTTATGCATTTACTGAAAACAACTTCGACGCAGCTTCAGCAAGTGTATATATGGGATATGGTTTCCGTACAAACTTCTCTGTTCGCGTCAGATTTTAATTACTCTCGATAACCTCTTTTTTTTAATGAAATTATTTAGCTGTACCCTCGCATTCGTTGCGATCCTTGCCTCGACTGTTTTAACTGCTCAGTCTGACATACAAGACCTCCGTACAAATTATGCGATAGGCCAGACTGTGACCATAACAGGTATTATTACAAGTGGATCAGATTTGGGATCTGTGAGATATATCCAAGATGACTCTGCTGGAATAGCGCTTTATCCCGGAGACAATTGGGATGATTGGTCAGCTGAGCCTAACCCAGGTGATGAGGTGACTGTGACGGGAGAAATCACCGAGTACAATGGACTGCTCGAAATCGGACCCAACCTCTCCCAGGTTGATGTTCTAAGTTCTGGCAACGATCTGCCAGAAGCGCAGGTGGTTACGCCCAATATGCTTAACGAGTCTTTGGAAGGCGAGCTTGTGGTGATTCAGTCTACAACGTTCGATTCAGGTGGCCAAACCATAGAGAGCAACGCCACCTATACCTTCAACGCTTCTGGAGAAGAAGGAATCATCTATGTCAGATCATCTAATTCTCTTGTGGGTACGATCATGAACGGATGTGAAATGAACCTCATGGGCATTGTAAGTCAATTCACATTTGATGGATTCGGGGGATATCAACTTTTGCCGCGAGGTGCTTCAGATATGGTCTCGACTTCTGGGATTTGTCTTACTTCTGAGGTAGAACAAATCAACATTTCGTCATCTTCATTTGATCTAACATGGACCACAGATGTCGTCGGTGACAGTGAAGTTGAGTGGGGGGTAACTCCGGATTTAGGAACGACGGATTCAGATTTCTTTCTCGCAACAGATCACTTGATTTCTTTGAGTGGACTTAGTCCTGGCACACTTTACTATGCACGCGTAAGATCTACAAGTGATGAGGGAGAAACCGTAATCTCTCCTACAAGAGTGTATGCGACCATATCAGAATCTTCAGGAAACATTCACGTGTACTTCACCGGCTCTGTGGATACGACTGTCGCGATCGACGAAGAAGCGATGTCACTTGGCACGAGCACAAACGATACGATTGCAGCGTGGATTACTTCCGCCCAACATACGCTCGACATTGCAGTATACAACACGAACAATGTCGCGATTGAAAATGCTGTAAATACTGCTGCGGCAAACGGAGTTCAGATTAGATATATCGCCGAAGGAGAAAATGCAAACCTAGGGATCCAAAATTTTGACAGCTCAATTCCTGTTCATTACCGCACAGACGGTGAGGGTTCAGGAATGCACAACAAGTTCTTTATTGGTGATGCAGATTACCCTGAAACGGCTTTCGTATTGACTGGGTCAACAAATATGACTACGGCGAATCTCAATACTGACAAGAACAATGTGATTGTTTTTCAAGACCAAAGTATTGCACGTGGATATCGCCTTGAATTCAATGAAATGTGGGGCAGTGACACCATGGTTCCAGATGAAGCAAACTCTAAGTTTGGCCCTGCAAAATCGGTCAACACGCCATTGAAATACATTGTAGGAGGTTCACCTGTTGAGGTTTATTTCTCTCCGACAGATGGGACGACATCGGCGATTCGTGAGACCATTGAAACGATGGATTACGGAATGGCTTTTGCGCTCTTGTCTTTTACCCGTGACGATCTCGCGGATGCGGTGATTGATGGGTCAAGTTTCTTTGTCAGCCCTCAGGGTGCAATCGAACAAATCACCGGGACGGGCGCTGAATTTGACAATCTGACTGCTGCCGGAATAGATGTGCATTCTCATCAAGGAATCGCGGGATCTCTTCACCATAAATATGCGGTGATTGACTACAGCGAACCCCTTTCCGATCCGACTGTTGTGACGGGATCTCACAACTGGTCCTCTACAGCAGAAAACATCAACGATGAGAATACTGTGGTTGTTCACGATGCAAGAGTTTCAAACCTCTACTATCAAGAATTTAGAGGCCTGTTAATCTCGATGGGTGTTATTGACTCAATAGAAGATGAGAATGGTCAATTTGTCATGACGGTATTTCCAAATCCGACTACTGATGTGATTAATATCGAAGTCTCAAACGAGTATATCGGTACGGAGTTTACGCTTTCTGATATTAACGGACGATTAATTGAAGTCTTGAATGTAAATGCACATCTTACTTCTCTTGATGTGAGCGGGTTAGAGCCTGGCATTTATGTCTTACGCTCTGCGAAACTCAACAGGTCGCTGCAAGTTGTAGTTCAATAGTCGTTTCGTAGGAAATTGTGTGTACCTTTTGCATACAATGTTTCCCACTCAGAAATTAGAAGATTATAGCCAAGAACAACACGCGACTTGGAACTTTCTATACGACAGACAGAAAGCACATCTTCATGGGAAAGCCAGCCAGCTTTATCTAGGTATGCTCGATTCAATGTCGGACACTTTGACCAGGACGTCTATCCCTATGGTTGAGGACATGGCCTTGCAATTGAAGAAAACCACTGGATGGTCTATTGAAATTGTTCCGGGCCTTATCCCTCCTTCTGAGTTCTTTCAACTGTTGTCGCAAAAAAAATTCTGTACATCTACTTGGGTGCGTCGCAAAGATCAAGTGGACTATATTGAAGAGCCCGATATGTTTCACGATACATTTGGTCATATCCCGCCTTTAATGAATGCGGACTTCGGAAGTTTTATGCACAGATTTGGAGAAGTTGGAACGACTCTTTCAAATGCTGGACGCGCGTTTCAAGTCACTCAACTTCAAAGGCTGTATTGGTTCTTTGTTGAATTTGGATTTATCAGAGAGGAGGGTGAAGCAAAGCTATTCGGTGCGGGGATCATGTCTTCGTATGGCGAAACGACCCACGCTTGGGAATCGCGCAATGACTTAAAAGTTTTCAATCTTGCTGAAGTGATGTCAACTCCTTTTCAGGCGGATGTTATTCAGAACAAATACTACATTTTAGACAGCATTCCCGAACTGGAAAGGGAGCTAAATAACTGGTTCGAAAGAACAATTTAAACGATCGTGATGAGAATATTTTTATGCGTTATTTTAACAACTATTTTTTCAATGAACCTTCCTGCCCAAACCGGTATAGGGTGTGATGGAGCTCGATATAGATATCGCATTTTTGAAGAGTTCTCAGTGGATTACAACATCCTTTATGGCAACAACATAAACGCAAATGGGAGCACTGCTTCTTTGGATATGGATATCTATCAACCTGTAGGAGATGTGGTCACAAACAGGCCAGTTGTTGTCGTGGCGCATGGTGGTTTCTTTATAGGTGGTTCGAATGATGGGTCAGATGTAGTGCCTCTTTGTCAGGATTTGGCAAGAATGGGATATGTTGCTGTATCCATAAGCTATAGACTGGGAATCTCGAATTTCTTTGACTTGGAGTCCTCTCTTCAAGAGGCTGTGGTTCGGGGTGTTCAAGATGCAAAAGCCGCGGTGAGATATTTACGTAAAACGCATGCAATAGAGGGAAATCCTTGGGGCATAGATCCTGAACGCATTGTTTTGGGAGGTTCGTCCGCAGGAGGTTTTATTGCTGTTCATGCGGCCTATGTCGATGATTTGTCAGAGATCCCTTCGACAGTAGACTTTAATGCGAATGGTTTGTCAGGTGGGATAGAAGGGGATTCAGGATCTCCAGGCTATTCCTCAGACATACTCTCCATCTTCAGTATTTCTGGTGCGATAGGAGATGTTGACTGGATTTCAGCAGGGAACACGCCGGTGGTAAGTATGCATGGAACAAGTGATGGGACGGTGCCCTTTGGAACAGGTTACGTGCAATTGTCGGGCATCAGTGTAACGGTCGTAGATGGCAGCGAGATTATTCACAACCAAGCAGATTTGTTAGGAATGGACAACTGTTTCCATGTATTCCCAGGAGCTGGGCATACACCACATTCGTCTTCCACTCAATATTACGATACAACAAGAGCCGTAACTGTCGGCTTTACAAGCAGACAAGTGTGTCCTTTGTATCCTCCAATTTGTGAATGGTACGATGTAGATGCGCCTCCTCCAATTTTAAATACGTGCCCAGCAGATATCGTTGTAGATGGTGTCATTACTGTAGCGGATGTGTTAGAAATTTTAGGTCAATTCGGTTGTGAGTTATCCTGCTTTGCAGATGTTGATGGAGATGAAGCGGTAACGGTTTCGGATGTGCTATTAGTCCTGTCCGTGTTCGGTGAACCTTGTCCCAATTAACCTTGTCCAAGCTAAAAGATGAATTTTGAGATATGTGTAAGTACACCTGTTGATGTAGCGATAGCTCAAGAAGCTGGTGCGGATAGAGTTGAACTATGTGGACATTGGGAGTGCGGAGGACTGACTCCTACCTCAGCTTCTGTAAGAGCTAGCGCAAGCATAGGCATACCTGTTAGGGCCTTGATAAGACCTAGGGCAGGAGATTTTATCTACAATGCTTCTGAAAAGAAATTAATAATAGCTGAGGCATTAGATTGCCTTGACGCAGGGGCAGAAATGATTGTGGTAGGAGGATTAGATGAATCTGGAAATGTGGATGAGCACTTGCTTGAGATGCTATGCAAAAAGATATCCAGTGACCTGATTGTGTTTCATAGGGCTCTAGATGTGTCAACCAACCCTTTAGAGTCTGCAAAAATTCTGCAAGATTTCGGAATTAATGCTGTCTTATCGAGCGGTGGGGCTCCAGCGGCTGGCCTGGGACTTGGATTGCTTAGGGATCTTTCCCAACTGGGAATGGAGGTTATAGCAGGAGGGGGTGTAAGATTAGAAGATGTTACAACATTAGGACAAGTGGGCGTAGAAGCAGTTCATGCTTCTTGTAGATTAAAAACGCTTTCTAATACATTGAATCATGTAGATGAGGGGCTGTTCGACTTGAGCACATATCCTGTAGATTTTGACAAGGCTATTCAGTTAAGTGAAGAGGTGCTAAAATGGAATGAAGATGAATTGTAAGAATTGTGGTATTTTTTTCGTGACGATATGTTCCATGTTTGTTTTTCTATCGTGTTCCCAAAAATCGCCTCACAGTATACCAACAGGAGGTATAGAAGCTTTGATTCCATTTCCTAAATCTGTGTCTTTGATTGGGAAGGTGGAGGATGGCAAGATGTTTTTTTCGGGTGAAGATATTAGGATTCAAGGAATAGAACACTTGGGGCCCACATCAGAAGTGGTAGAAGCTTGGTTCATGGGTGTAGGTGTTGAGGTAAGGAAGGATTTTGCGACAAATGCCAATTTGGTCTTCGAGATTACAGGAGATAATACAGATGAATCCTATGATTTGATCATTAAAAATGATGTTATTCAGATCAAGGCGAACAGTGAGGTGGGGCTATTCCGAGGGTTTACTACGCTGCGGCAGATGATGCCCAATTCATGTGAGTATGGGGGGTGTGTGAGCGGTTTTTTTCTTCCTGAAGTACTTGTTTCAGATTCTCCTGAATTTGAACATAGGGGATTGCTGTTGGATTGTTGTAGACACTTTATGGAGGTTGAGTTTATTAAAAAAATGATTGACAATCTTGCCCTTCACAAGATGAATGTGTTGCATTGGCATCTTACGGAGGATCAGGGTTGGCGTATAGAAATAGACGCTTACCCCAAGCTGACTGAAGTTGGAGCCTGGCGAACTGAGTTAGATGGAACGAAGCACGGTGGTTTCTATTCTAAAGAAGAGATTCGTGAAATAATTACGTATGCATCAGCGAGACATGTTGAAGTAATTCCTGAAATAGAATTGCCCGGTCACAGTCAAGCCGCATTAGCTGCTTACCCTTATTTAGGCTGCACAGGAGAACAGCTTGAAGTGGCTAATCGTTGGGGAGTATTTAAGGATATTTATTGTGCGGGAAACGACAGTACCATTTTATTTTTAAAGCAGGTTTTAACTGAGGTGTGTGAGCTGTTTCCTTCAAGCCGTATTCATATAGGAGGGGATGAAGCGCCAAAGGTTAGGTGGCACAGTTGTGACAAATGTCAGAACAGGATTGCGGAACAAGGGCTGAATGATGAGCACGAATTGCAAACATGGTTTATTGAGGAAATAGGATTATTTCTAGAATCGAAAGGCAAGACGATTATTGGATGGGATGAGATTTTAGAAGGGGGTCTTCCCGACGGGGCGGTAGTCCAAAGCTGGCGCGGTATGTCCGGTGCCTCTCAAGCCATAGAACTCGGGTCTGATGTAATCGTCTCACCCACGAGCCATTGCTACCTCGACTATCCTCTAAGTTCCACTGACCTCAAGAAAGTTTACTCGTTTAATCCTCGACCTGAAACAGTAGGTGATGGGCGAGTGTTGGGTGGCGAGTGCAATATGTGGACAGAGCACACCCCACAGCACCTTGTGGAATCCATGGTATTCCCAAGGGCGATAGGACTGTCCGAAGTTCTTTGGTCTGGTCCAGAATTTACGGGTGCTTCAGACGCATACTCTGACTTTATCAAGCGCCTTGAACCGCATTTAGATCGACTCTCTATCCTTAAAGTTGACTATGGAATGGAATCCGTCCCTGTAACTCTATCCTTGGCAGTTCAATCTAAAAAACTTTATGCGACACTCACCCCATCAGCGGAATATATCAACGGCACTACCCATTTTAATGGAGATAGTGTCTTGTTAGGTCAATCTATCGAGGTCGAAAGCCATGGAACCATAAGCGTTTCTATCAATTACCGAGGACGACAACTGCCTAGACGTGAGGAGTTTTTTGTTGACGGACACGCTGGGGTCTTCCACCCCATAGAACTTGGATTTACACCGAGTCCATATTACACTGGGGGTGGAGATTTCGCACTTGTTGATGGTAGGATAGGCTCTCTTGGATTTCACGACGGTGTTTGGCAAGCAGTACAAGAAGAGGATGTTCTTGCAATCGTAGATCTCGAGGAAATAATAGAAATTGATTCAATATTCTCTAACTTTTATCGATATCAAGACGCATGGATTTTCCCGCCCAGATTCGTAGAGTTCTCCGCGTCAATTGATGGAGATCATTATGAAGTCATCTCTCAAAACGATTTCAAAGACGCAACTTTAAAGAACGATGCTCAAGATATCGTGACAGTAAATTCCGGAAAGCTCATGGGTGTTCACGCCAGATATGTCAAGATGAGGGCAGTCAATTCTGGACTTTGCCCAGACTGGCATGCCGCAGCAACTGAGCCGACATGGCTTTTTTGTGACGAAATTGTAGTTAGGGAGAAGTAGTTTTAACAACGTTGTTTAAACTGATGGCTCGAACAAATAAAGCTTTCGGTTTTAATTTGGAAGTACCTCCTACAGCAAGTTCAGGAGCCCAATTTATGATTGAGTGAGGTGTAAATTTAACGATGCGCTTTTCTCCTGGAAGTAAGTCAAATCCGTTCATCTCGAAATTCCCCAAAGTTGTAGCGGTAAGCTGTACATCTTTGCAGAAAGCGCTTGAACTTACTTCATACAACACGAACTCGCTTTCGCTATTTCCTCCGGTAAATGGTTTTACAAGTACAGGAACGTCTTCGAGTTTAAGCTCTTTAGGGAGGGCGGCAAAGACAGTTGCGCTCGCTTTGATTTGGCAAGTTTGAGCGTTTTCACAGGTTACGTCTAACCATGATAGTTGCACAAATGAGCTGGTGGGGTCGATGTTTTTCCTGTTATCGTAGTAGGGTACGTTATCGAGGGTAATCCATTGTGCTCTGCCAGGTGTGAGATTTAATGGATGTTCAGAAATGAATGCTTCCGTCCCGTCAAAGTTCACGACTGATACGCGGACAGTTCCAGGGATTTGGATTTCACCATGTTTGCTTGGATTCGCCACTAACCCGATCTCTAAACGGGGCTTGTTCCCCAGATGATTCCATTTCCCATACAGGAGCGTGGGCGCGAAGGCCTTCTTCAATTCATAATGAAGGAGTTTCCACTTTCCGTGAGCGTCTATAGAAGACCATGATGCTACTGGCCAGCAATCATTTAATTGCCAAACCAAAGACCCAGAGCAAAAATCCTGATTGAGTCGTGCTGCTCGCACCCCATCTGAGATCCCTTTGGCTTGAAGAACTTGAGTGACATACGCCCACTCTTCGTAAGAAACCCCCTCAGAGAAGTCTCCATATGAATTTTCCAAGTATTTATCAATGATTGCAAACCCTCGACTGTGTTTCTCGTGCGCAATGACCTCAGATGAGAGTCGGTCTAAGGTGTCAGACAGCACTACGGTTTCCCAAGTTGAACGTTCTGGAAAACTTTGAAAACCAAATTCACTCATAAATCTGGGTACTCGAGCCCAAAGCGAATCGAACGCATACCCGTCATGCCAAATCCCCCAGTCGTGGGCATCACCACGGTTCTTAAAATCTGTGTCGCCTCGGCCAAGTAGGGGTGAGGAAGGCCAGTAAGGTGCGTCGTCGTATAAGCTGACAGTAGAAGGTAGGATGTTTTCGAAAATCTCGGAGTAGGCGATTTCTTTTTCGGTGATTTCTTCTTCAGAAAGCCCATCTTGCCACCCCCACCTTTCCCATCCTTCACTTACTTCATTGTTGCCACACCACATGGCGAGGGAGGGGTGGTGTCGAAGGCGAAGGGTTTGGTCTGTGGCTTCATGCTGTATAGATTCTATAAAAGCCTCATTTCCAGGATACATAGCGCATGCAAACATAAAATCTTGCCAAACCAGAACGCCCATCTCGTCGCAGGCCTCCATGAAATTGTCCGAGGCATAATTCCCGCCACCCCAAACCCTCAGGGTATTCATGTTCGCTGCGACAGCATTTTTCACGATTGCTCTTTCTTCTAAGGAGTTGATTCTGAATTTAAGTATGTCAGCTGGGACAACATTTGCTCCTCCAGCAAAAAAGGGCACGTTGTTGAGAACCCACTGGAATTTAGCGCCTTTTTCGTCTTCAGAAGTATCTAGCTTGAGGGTTCTAATCCCCACTGTTTTTTTCTCTAGAGCAAGCAGACCGTTTTTCCCAACGGCGACTACCTCGAGCGTGTGCAAAGATGGTTTTCCCAAATCGTGGGTCCACCATAAATCAGTATTTTCAATGGTGAATGGTGACTTGATAACCCCCGGTGTGTTACTAAAATTTGCTGAGGCTACAACGGCACCACTCTCATTCGTCAACGCCCACCTTAAAACCACAGCCTCGCTTAAATCGCCTGAGATATCCCACATAACAAACCCTTTCGCAGTGGACCCGTAAATTGTATCAGTAACAAGTGTGAGATTGTCAATGTAGATATTCTCTTCAGTCCGGCTCTTCTCAAGATCAATTTTGCCAATAGAAAAATCAATAAGCTTCAATGCCCAATCCCATCCAAATGCAAATTGTGGAGATCTATGCTGTTCAACACCACCCATTTTATTTACAGAGTGAGTAGGCGATTTAAAACTAAATGTAAGAATATTGTCGGTCGATTTCAAGATCGATTTCAAACTGTAGGACCAGTTTATAAAAGCGTTGTCAGTTTCACCAAGTACAACTCCATTTAAGGTGATACTGCAATAAAGCTGTACATCTTTAAGGAATAGTAAGTCGTAATCCTCAAAGTTTTCCGCTGCATCAAAGGGGGTCGAAGTGAACACCCAGTCCATTTCACTTACCCACTGAACAGAATCTTCATTTGTTCCAACAAAAGGATCTGGAATCACTGCCCCCCTTAGCAGGGAGTTGTACAAACTCCCCGGCATCCGGCCCAGGACAGAAATTTCAGTGGAGTCGAGGCATTGCCAAGTTCCATATAACGTAAGGTTTTCTTGGGCTGAAAAATTGTTTGAGTAAATTGACAAAAGTGACGCACACAAAATAAGTAGAGCAGGAAGTATTTTTTTCACACTGCAAATTACATAACTCTCGTCCATCTTGCCGTATCTTAGTGTAATGAGGACACTTTCTCTGGTTATAGCTTTTGCGATTTTGTGTTTGGAGTTAACTGCCACAGCCCAAACGCCCATCGTTTCTGATCCCCCATCAGGAACTCTTGACGGAGTAAACATCTTGTCCGGTACTTCTGTTATCATTCAGCTTCGATCACCGAGTAAGCAATATGTTCATCTTAAAGGTGATTTTAATTCATTTTCGGAAAGTGCAGCTAGTTTGATGAAGATTTCAACTGATGGTAACAGCCATTGGTTACAAATCAATGACCTGAATCCGGGTACATATTACAGATATTTCTTCTTAGTTGAAGGCGTGCTCGAGATAGGTGATCCATATTCTGAACTTATTTTAGATCCATGGAACGATGGATACATTCCACAAGGAAATTTTCCTGGAATGCCTCAGTATCCTACAGGTATTGCCTCTGTCCCCATTAGCACATTTAGAACTGACAATCCATATTTTCTTTGGACTGATTATGACTTTCAGAAGCCATCTCAGGATAATTTGGTTATTTATGAATGTCTCGTTAGAGATTTTGATTCGGGTTCTGTGTATCAAGATTTAATAAACAGGCTTGATTATCTTGAGTATATGGGTTTCAATGCTATTGAACTTATGCCTGTAAGTGAGTTCGAAGGAAATTCCAGTTGGGGTTATAACCCCAATTTTAGATTTGCACCGGATAAATATTACGGACCGAAGTCGAAGCTTAAGGAGCTTGTAAACAGATGTCACGCAAAAGGAATAGCAGTCATTTTGGATATAGTTCCCAACCACAGCTTCGGGACAGATCCTCTTGTGAGATTGTATCAAGATGAAAACGGAATTGTTTCAGAAGAGAATCCTTGGTTTAATAGCTACGCAATGCATCCATTCAGCCCTGGTTACGATTTCAATCATGAAGATGGATGGGTGAGGGAGTATTGGAAGAGGGTCTTTGATTTTTGGCTTTCAGAATACCACATAGATGGATATCGAGTGGATTTGAGTAAAGGTCTAACCCAAGTAGATAGTGGGAGTAATGTAAATTTATGGAATCAATACGATCAGAGTCGAATTGATATTTTATTTGAGTATTACAACGATATTCAGTCGAACCACCCAGGTACGTATATGATCTTAGAACATCTTGGAAACAATGATGAGGAGAAATCATTGGCTGATGGAGGATTCATGATTTGGGGTAAGATGACCTATGGTTTCTCTCAAAGTTCGATGGGCTATAGTGGTGATTTTAACTATGGTTCATGGCAGAATCGCGGGTACAATTATCCCAACCTCATCACCTATATGGAGTCCCATGACGAGGAGCGCCTCGCATATGATTTACAGCTTTACGGCAATGCTTCAGGCACGTACGATACGAAAGAGTTTAGTACTGCTATGGACAGGCTTAAAATGGCCAATGCCTTTTTGCTTGCTATTCCAGGACCTAAAATGATATGGCAATGGGCAGAGTTGGGATACGACGTAAGTATTTTTGATTGTGGTGATGGAACATCTTCAGAAGATTGTAAGCTGTCTGAAAAACCTGATCGATGGTCGGATTTAGAGGTTCCTGAGAGGCTTTCCCTTGCAAAAACCATCTCCGCTTTAGCTCACCTTAAGCAAGAGCAATCGGTATTTACGACATCTGATTACAACCTTGATTGCAGTGGAACAGGAAAAATCATACATCTTTATTCTCCAGATCAAAATGCTGTACTTATTGGTAATTTCGATGTAGTTCCCCTCGAGATGACACCTGGTTTTCCATACACAGGGACTTGGTATGATTATTTTTCCGGAATGAGTTATTCTGTTAATGACGTAGCCACTTCATTATATATTGAACCTGGTGAATGGCACCTTTACATAGATACCCCACTCCCCACACCTGATACCAACGGATTTTTCCCCATCCTCACTAGTTCAGGGTGTATGGATTCCAATGCTGTGAACTACGATCCTGTAGCAGAGTTCGACAACGGCACTTGCCAATACATTACTACTCTCCATCTTGATCTGGGCGAACTGGCTCCAACTTCTTCAGGGCCTCACATTGCTGGGTCATTTCAGAACTGGGTTCCTTCATCTACACCCCTTACCTTAGAATCTGATGGGACGTATTCAGTTGATGTGATTGCTGTTGTAGGTACTCAGGTAGATTATAAATTCATTAATGGAGATGCTTGGGGAGCAGAAGAAACAGTCCCTGCAACTTGTGGTGCTAATAATGGGTTAGGTGGTTACAATAGATTTTTTATTGTAGATCCCGCGATTTTTGAAGTGCCTATACATTGTTTTTCTTTATGTAATGTATGTGGAGATCCAGGCTATTGTGGACCTGGTACTTATTGGGATCAAGAGTCGAGCTTTTGCTTGCCAGATGGCTCTATAGGTGGTGTTTGTCCAGAGGATTTAGATGGTGATGGAATCGTTGCAGTTGGGGATTTGTTACTCATTCTTTCAGCCTTTGGAACTCTTTGTAATTAATTTTACTTTTCATGTTGTATGAGTTTGAATCCTCACTATATTTGCACCCCTGATATTTTAAAGGAAAAAGATGGCAAACCACAAGTCAGCATTAAAGCGCGTTCGTTCAGATGAGAAGAAACGCGATCGCAATCGTTACCAGCACAAGACAACTCGTAACGCATTACGTAAACTACGTGAATCGACAGATTTGAAAGAGGTGACAGAAATGTTACCTAAGGTTTCATCTATGTTGGATAAGTTATCTAAGAATAACATTATTCATAAGAATAAAGCTTCCAACCTTAAAGCCAGTATAGCCGCACACACATTGGCTCTAAAATAAGTCTAAAGAATTATGATATTTAACCTCTCGACATTCGTCGGGGGGTTTTTTTTTGATAATTTTTAGGGAATAATGAATTATACGGCTATAGTAAACAGCAATCTAGAAGACAGAATTCAAATCAATGGAACGAGTTCATTAAATAACATTGAGCTAATTTCTTTATTGATAGGGCAATGTAAGAGCGTGAAATCTTCTGTTTTAGTAGCTGAAGATTTATTAAAATTGACGGGAGGAGATCTGTATGCATTTGGTAAACTTCTTCCTGAAGGCTACGAGCAAGTGCATGGAGTAGGGAAACAAATCTCCTTGGTGCTTTCAGTAGCTATGGAATTAGGACGAAGGCGAACTTTTAGCGCTCTGGGAAAATCACATGTAATTGTCTCATCCAGAGATGTTTTTAATAGATTTTCTGATAGACTTTCAGATCTTCAGCACGAAGAGTTCTGGATTTTACTTTTGAAAAGATCAAACCATGTGCTTGCTGAAATTAAAATTTCTTCGGGAGGGTTGTCTGGGACTGTAGCCGATCCGAAGTTGATCTTTGGGCGCGCTTTAGCTTTACGCGCATCTGCTATAGTTTTGGTACATAACCACCCTTCGGGAAACTGTAAACCAAGTGTATCGGATCGTACTCTTACTAGAAACCTTTGTAAAGCTGGGGGTTTCTTAGATTTACCTGTTGTTGACCATATTATAATTGCCGACAAAGACTTTGTTAGCTTTGCCGATGAAGGATTTTTATAAATGGCACAAATATTTACAATAATAGGGGCTCGGCCTCAATTTATTAAAGCGGCTGCTATGACTAGGGCTATCGCAGATTCTCCATTTTGGAACCAAACCATACTTCACACAGGTCAGCACTACGACCCTTTGCTTTCAGATATTTTCTTTGAGGAATTAAATATCCCTAAACCTACATTTTCACTCAAACTTATTACAAGTGACAGGTCTGAGAGAATGGTTGAAATGAGAAAGGGGATTAAGGAGGCTTTAGAGACTTCAAGTCCTGATGTTGTACTTGTTTATGGAGATACAGATTCGACTTTAGCTGGGGCACAAGTTGCTCACGAGTTAAGGATTCCATTGATTCATATTGAAGCAGGTCTAAGGTCTTTTGATTTGAATATGCCTGAAGAGATTAATCGAATAGAAACGGACAAGCTGTCAACCCTTCTTGTGGCTCCAACAAGAACGGCTATCGCTAATCTCGAAAGTGAAGGCTTGTTTCATTCACTATTGTCTGGAGATATTATGCATGACAATGCGCTACACTTCACAAAAGATCTTCATTGTATAAAAACATCCTCGGTTCTTGTCACGATGCATAGACCTTCAAATGTTGACTCCCCAGAAAGGCTACATAGTTGGATAGATGCTGTTGGTAAATTTTGTTTAGAAAATAGAATTTCAGCTGTATTTCCGGTTCATCCCAGAACTGAGAAAGGATTGATTAAAATTTTCGGAAAAGATTTCAAATCGACCTTGATGAATCAGAGTATTAAAGCTATAAAACCTGTCGGGTATATTGAATTGCTGAAATTAATTAAATCATCCTCACTCGTTATTACTGATTCAGGGGGTGTACAAAAGGAGTCTTATAGCTGTGGTACTGCGTCTGTGGTAATTCGTCACAATACGGAGTGGGTAGAGCTTCTCGAATCTGGACATTCTGTTCTATGTCCCGAACCTTCAGATTTAATGGAGTTAGCTATATCTAAACACAGTCAAATTATTGACACTTCAGATAACCTTTATGGAGATGGTAATGCTTCGGTTCATATCTTGAAGGAAATTTCTAAGCGTTTTTTAAGCTTATAATTGTTCTACTTATGAGTAAAATCATCTTGACATACACGTCACCAACGCAAAGGATGAAATACTCGGCTCATATTCTTTTCAATGTGTGCTTAGGTATGGAAGTAGAATGGGACTGTAATTCAAAGACTGACGCTTTAACCATATCTTTTTGTGGTTCATCTATTTCATGTCCTTTGCATGCGATTAGTTTGGAAGATGATGAAAATGCATTTTCTTCAGGTGTTAATTGGTCTGAGTGGGGGAGGTTTAATTATCCCTGTGAAGTTTTAGGGATGACGGATCTCCATTTTGATCCTTTGGCATCT
>Ga0209709_10002417_pt1 | contig 16337 bp, 16 predicted proteins | sample ArcticOcean_MG_C_2_FD_187435 | JGI IMG/M metagenome (GOLD analysis project Ga0209709, IMG submission 187435) | Marine microbial communities from western Arctic Ocean - ArcticOcean_MG_CB4_136 (SPAdes) (version 2) | ecosystem: Environmental > Aquatic > Marine > Oceanic | place: Arctic Ocean... | reverse complement strand
CTTCCACATCTTCAGCAATAATCATTAGCGGACGACCGGCTTTAGCAACAGCTTCAAGCAGTGGCAACAATTCACGGATATTAGAGATTTTCTTGTCAATCAGCAGAATTAATGGGCTCTCTTGCTCAGCACTCATATTTTCTTGGTTGTTGATAAAGTAAGGAGACAGATAACCACGATCAAACTGCATACCTTCAACGATATCCAATTCATTCTCGAGGCCTTGGCCTTCTTCAACAGTAATAACACCTTCTTTGCCGACTTTCCCCATCGCTTCAGCAATGATGTCGCCAATATGTGCGTCGCTGTTTGCAGAGATAGTACCTACCTGCGCGATTTCTTTGGTGTCTGCACAGGGCTTTGCAATCGCTGCGATTTCTGCAACGGCTGCGATAACGGCCTTGTCGATACCACGCTTAAGATCCATTGGGTTCATGCCGGCAGCAACAAGCTTTAGGCCTTCATTAACAATGGTTTGAGCCAGAACTGTTGCAGTGGTAGTGCCGTCACCGGCATCATCAGAGGCTTTAGAGGCAACCTCTTTAACCATCTGTGCGCCCATGTTTTCGAACTTGTCTGCCAATTCGATTTCTTTCGCAACAGACACACCATCTTTAGTGACGGTAGGCGCCCCAAAAGACTTGTCAATTACTACGTTACGACCCTTTGGTCCAAGCGTCACTTTTACTGCGTCAGCGAGAACATTTACACCGTCAAGCATGCCCTGACGTGCGCTGTTACCAAATTTAACTTGTTTAGCTGCCATGATTCATTTCCTTCCAAATTCTTATCAAAAATTAAGCTTCGAGTACGGCTTTAATGTCGCTCTCACTGAGAATAATCAACTCTTCACCATCGATGTCGATTTTGTCATTGCCGGCATACTGACCGAATACAACCGTATCACCAATCTTCACGTCAACCGGACGAAGCTCGCCGCTGTCAAGAATACGGCCGCTGCCTACGGCGATGACCTCACCCTGATTTGGTTTTTCTTGTGCAGATCCCGGCAGTAAAATACCACCAGCAGTAGTCTGCTCCTCTTCTTCGCGACGAACGATAACTCGGTCGTGTAATGGGCGAACTTTCATATTATATCTCTCCAGTTAATAGGCCATCAATAGTCACTAGTCACTTGCGAACTATAATTTTCCGCAATTGAGTACTATGTTGTGCCTAGGGGTTTATTTTTCAAGGGTGGATGGAAAATATAAGGGAATTATTTTGCGCATTATTGACTTTTCTCATCCCAAGCTTCACCTTCAATAGCATCCGCATCCTGAAGGCCTTGGTTAGTAGCAAAGCCACCGAATTGAGCATCGGTCGGAACCGCCACCATTTTACTCAGTAAAAGGCTGACAAAAATAGTCCTGATGGGTGAAATCAAGCCGGCAAAACCAATCGCATCAGTGAGGAAGCCCGGGGTCAGTAGCAGCGCACCAGAGACGGCCAGAATAATGCCCTCAACAATTTCCTGCGCTGGCAGCTGTCCCTCTGCGAGTTTGCGCTGACCACGCCACAATGTCGTAAGGCCCTGTTCGCGGAGTAGCTTGGCACCGACTACGGCAGTCAGTAAGACCATGGCAATGGTTGCCATCGCGCCTATTTGGCCGCCCACGGTAATCAGCAACCACATTTCGAGCACTGGCATAACTATAAACATTAACAGTAAAACCCGCATTGGTAATTCCTCTTCATTTCAGCCTGCAGTATTAGGGTAGTTTCCACTATTTCAACATCTAGTGGAATAGCGTAGGCTTCGCCAATGAATGACATTGACCCCACGCAAAGGATTTATACCGTCCTAGCAGCCATACCCAGTGGCGTTGTTGTAAGCTATGGTCAGGTTGCCGAACTGGCGGACTTGCCTAGGGCAGCTCGGCTAGTTGGCAAGGCCCTGAGTGCACTACCTAATGACACTCAGCCGCCCTGGTATAGGGTGGTCAACGCCTCAGGGCAAATTAGTATGCCCAGTGACAGGCCCGGCGGCATGCAACAAAAGCAGCGCTTGCAGGCAGAGAACGCACTGGTGATAGGGGATCGCATCAGCCTAAAACAGTATGGATGGCAGCCGTAATATGCGTATAAAAACATATGGCAATCGGACGCTGACTGCCCAACGATGAAATATCCAAGGAAAAAAATGTCTTCACCCACTATCAAGGAAGCCATATTCAACCGCCGTATGTTGATCTGTATCTTTACTGGCTTCGCGTCTGGCATGCCGCTGTATCTGCTGATCTCTTTAGTACCTGCCTGGTTGCGTACCGAAGGGGTCGGCCTTAAAGAAATCGGCTTCTTCGCGCTTGTGGGACTACCCTACACCTGGAAGTTTCTCTGGTCCCCGCTACTGGATCGCTACCAGCTCTCGTTGTTTTCGTTTCGACCGGGTCTTCGTCGCAGTTGGATGCTCGGTACTCAGCTGGCGCTGCTTGCAGCGATCGCTGCGCTGGGATTGTTTGACCCCAGCAGTCAACTCTGGCCTATTGCCTGGCTCTGCCTGTTAATTGCCTTTCTCAGCGCTACACAGGATATTGTGCTAGACGCCTACCGTCGACAATTACTGTCTGACGAGGAACTGGGTATGGGCAGCTCTATCCATGTTAATGCCTATCGTATCGCCGGTTTAGTGCCTGGATCACTGTCACTGATATTGGCAGACATCTTGCCCTGGCAGACGGTTTTTATTGCCACCTCGGCCTTTATGCTGACGGGAATAGGCCTGACGCTAAGTATTCGCGAACCAGCCCAAGCCGCACGTCACCCCACCAGTCTTAGATCCGCTGTGATCAATCCATTTAACGAATTCTTCTCACGACAGGGCATCAAGCAAGCCTGTTTAATTCTGCTGTTTATGCTGCTCTATAAACTCGGCGACAGCATGGCTACGGCGCTGGCTACGCCCTTTTATCTCGATCTGGGTTTCACTAAAACCCAGATCGGTCTGGTAGCAAAAAATGCCGCCCTCTGGCCTATGATTGTCGGCGGAATATTGGGCGGAATTCTGATGATCAGGATAGGGATTAACCGCGCACTATGGTTGTTTGGCCTGGTACAAATCATCTCTATTCTGGGCTTTGCTATTTTGGCAAGAGTGGGTGAAGGCGTATGGCTGCTGGCCCTGGCCATCAGCTTTGAATATCTCGGAGTTGGCTTGGGTACTGCCGCCTTTGTGGCCTTTATTGCACGCTCTACCCATCCAGCATTTGCGGCCACCCAGTTCGCGCTGTTCACCGCCCTCACCGCAGTGCCTCGCACCGTCGCAAGTTCCGCCACCGGCATTATTGTCGAGGGTATGGGCTGGGAAAATTTCTTTTACCTCTGCACTGCACTGGCTATACCCGGGATGCTGCTGTTGCTCAAAGTCGCGCCGTGGAATGGAGATCAATCAGGCGTGGATAAGACGGTCAGCCGACGACCACTAAAACAGCAATGATCACTAGCCAAGCTGTCAGTGCTCGCCGAAACAACGCTGTGACATTAACAATCGCGGCCCTATTTAAGGAGTCACCGTCTTGGCCATCAGTAGAGGCGCCAACGCAGCGACATAACAGGTCAGAGGCACTGGTGTGACTGCAAAAAATAACCTGTCGTAACTGGCTGAACGTTCGCGAAAAATGCCCCACTAGCCCTAGCGTAATACCCAACAACCGCGCCGGCAACCACTCCACCAACCAGCGTAATTTAGCCACCATTCTCGCCTCGACATATTTACCGCCATCATTCTCCTGATCGAGCTGCATATCTCCGTGTAGCGCTAATAAACGATAGCCAAGGGCCATTGGGGCACCGAGCAAGAAGAACCAAAATATCACAACAAAAGAGCGTTCGAAAAGCCGGTAAGGCAGGGCCAATAAAGTGGCTTCACGGACATCCTCACTGCGTTGAGAATGTCCCTCGCGATAGGTAATATCGAATACAGCTGCATCACTTAAAGCCCCTCGTAAATCTTCAGACTTTAGGCCTGAGCTTAACAGACTTATCTGGGTGTCGATATTGCCTCGTCCGAGACTGTATAGCAGCACTAACAACTCAAGGATCAAGGTGAAGAAATCCAGATGATTATAGTGCAACGACAGCAGCACCAGAGACACCGAGATCAACGGTAGCAATATGAAGACGGAGATCTTGAATGTCGATGATTCCGCTAAAAATATAGGCTGGGACAATACCCCATACCATTTTCGCAACCATTGGTCAGGCTGTACTGATCGCAAGTCGCCATAGGCTTCGAGTATTATAATAGCTAGCAGAACAATCAGAAAGTTCATTCATTGAGCTCCTTTTGATAGCGAATCCAGTCAAACGCAGGTCCCGGATCAGTCTTGCGATCCGGCGCAATGTCACAGTGACCCACGATGCGATCACCAGTAATCAGCGGATAACATAGTCTAAGAACCTTAGTGACCTGGGCTAGTGCCTGGTATTGCGCGTCGGTATAGGGAATATAATCAGTGCCCTCTAACTCAATACCAATGGAGAAGTCATTGCAGTTACTGCGCCCATCGAACTCAGAGACGCCAGCATGCCAGGCCCTGTCATGAAAAGGCACAAACTGAACGATCTCTCCCTCGCGGTCAATTAACAGGTGAGAAGACACTCTAAGATGGCCGATCTCAGCAAAATAAGAGTGCACAGATGTATCCAGGCAGTTGCCAAATAATTGACTAATATAGGGCCCTCCAAACTGCTCTGGTGGCAGACTGATGTTATGAATCACCAGCAGGCTAACATCCGCTGCGCTGGGACGCTTATCGGTATTCGGGGATGTCAGCTGGGTAACCGAGCTCAGCCAACCCTGTTCTATGGTCATTGGTAGTCCAAATTAGGTGGCTCTGGCCAAGCCTTTAATTCAGTTCATAGTCAACTGAACGCTATTCTCAGACAGGAGGCCGCCGTCTAATACAGTTAGGTTGCCGACCCACAACGTTCAGAATCGATCACGCTATGAGACTCTATATGATTAGTGAATGCAATCCAACAGGTGTTTTGCGCCGCAATAAACCGATACCAAACCCATCGAGGCAGCCAATCGTAGCGGCGTCGGCAACCTAACCCTGATATTGCGTTATAATACTTATGAATTTTTATGGCCCGGTGCGAGAAACCCCATGACGACCCATAACCTACCCTACAACCTGCCACATGACACCGCCGGAGATGTTCCTCAGCTGGTGGCCCGCGCTCTGCAAGAAGACATTGGACACGGTGATATTACAGCGATGCTAATACCCGCCGATAAGGACGCTTGCGCCGTCGTGATGTCTAGAGACAGCGCGGTTATCTGCGGCCGACCCTGGGTCGATGAAGTCTTTCGTCAACTCGACCCCAATACTCACATCGACTGGCAGATTGCAGAGGGAGATGTCGTCTCCCCCAACCAAACGTTATTTACTCTCAATGGCAACGCTCGAGTGCTATTGACGGGCGAGCGTACCGCGCTTAATTTCTTGCAGACGCTTTCCGCTACTGCAACATTGGCACGGCAGTATGCAGACCTGACCAACAACAGTGACATTCGCATCCTCGACACCCGCAAAACTATTCCCGGCCTGCGACTGGCGCAAAAATATGCGGTCACGATAGGCGGGTGCCACAACCATCGCATGGGGCTATATGACGCCTTCTTGATTAAAGAAAACCATATCTCCGCCTGTGGTGGCATTGCGCAAGCAGTCGCGCAGGCACGTAAAATTTCCGCCGACAAACTGGTGGAGGTGGAAGTGGAAAACCTCACTGAACTGGAGCAAGCGCTCCGCTCCCAAGCCGATGTAGTGATGCTGGATAATTTCTCTCCGGAAGATATTGAACGATTAAAAGCAATAGATTTTGGCGATACCAAGGTTGAGATCTCGGGTAATATTACCGCACAGACAATGCCGCAATATATTGGCACAGCGGTGAACTACATTTCTTCTGGAAGCCTGACAAAAAATTTACAGGCGGTCGATTTATCGATGCGTTTGATTTAATTCTAAATATAGTAATAGTTAGACAAAACAAGTCTCCTCTAGCGCCAAAAATTTCTGTTTAATCTAAAGAGTTGTTGCTGAAGAAGTGATTTCCGCAATGGCTATATTGTTTCTCACGATCAGTATTATTAGCTGCGTCATGTGAAACGGTCGTCGAAAGTTCTATTGATAATGTGACCGGCCTGATGATAACGGTCTTAGCCGTATTAATTGGCAGGATACTCATAGCGATATATCTAATAATCTTGCAGCGGGGTAATGTCGTTTAAAGTTCCATTTAAGTATACTCTGGGCTCAGTTCTATATTTAGGCATATGATGATAGAGGTAGGCTTGTCACCGGCGGCACTTGCAACCATGGGCTCAGTCTTTGGGCTGCTGATTGGTAGTTTTTTAAATGTGGTGATTCTGCGGCTTCCTCTGCGACTGAACGCGGGATGGAGGCGAGATTCCCGTGATTTTTTGGGACTGAAACCTGAGACATATGTGCCAGTGACACTGTCTAGACCTCGCTCGCGCTGTCCCAACTGTGAAGTGACTATTAGACCCAAACATAATATCCCACTAATAAGTTACATATTTTTGCAAGGTCGTTGCAATGCCTGTGCCGGGCCTATTTCACCTCAGTACCCTTTGGTGGAACTAGCATGTGGATTGATTACTGCCTTTTTTGTCTATCAGTATGGATTGAGTGCCGTAACAGCCTATAGTCTGATCCTGTCTTATGCGCTGGTGGTGCTAACGGGAATTGATCTACATGAAAAGCTACTACCTGACCAGATTACTCTTCCGCTTCTATGGATTGGTCTGTTTGCCAACCTCAGCGGAACATTCACGCCACTGACTGATGCCGTTATCGGTGCGATTGCTGGCTACCTGTCTCTATGGATTGTGTTCTGGACCTTTAAAGGTATTACCGGCAAAGAGGGCATGGGTTATGGCGACTTTAAACTGCTTGGTGCTCTTGGAGCATGGTTGGGTTGGCAGATGCTACCGATGGTGATTTTACTGTCCACCGCGGCAGGCGCACTAGTGGGTATTGTTGGCATTATCTTCGCTGGCCGCACTCGGGAGACCACTATTGCCTTTGGGCCTTTTATCGCCGTGGCGGGTTGGATTGCGTTTATCTGGGGTGATAAGATTCTGGCTGCGTATCTGGCACTATTTAGTCTTTACACAAATATCACTTAACCTTGGGCAAGAGTAACCATCCAGTGACAGAAAACCTCTCAACCAATGGTCCTCTAATTGTTGGCCTCACAGGCGGTATTGGTAGCGGTAAAAGTACCGTCGCCAAAGCCTTTATGGAACTAGGTATTAAGGTGGTAGATGCGGACTACGCATCACGCGCTGTGGTTGAGCCTGGTATGCCCGCGCTAAGGGCTATTAAGATGCATTTTGGTGCTGAATTGATACTGCCAAATGGCAATTTGGATCGGCCTGCGCTACGCCAGATCATTTTTTGCGACCATGCGCAAAAAGTCTGGTTGGAGACGCTCTTGCACCCGCTAATTCGCGACTGGATTCTTAATCAGCTGCAGCTTGCACTAACTTGCAGCCCCTATGTAATTTTGGAATCGCCACTGCTATTTGAAGCCGGCCAACATCTCCTAGTAACGGAGGTTTTGCTAGTGGATGTGCCAATTGAACTGCAGCTTGGACGTGCCATGGCCAGAGACAGTAATACCGAAGAACAGATCCAAAGTATTATCAATGCGCAGATGTCTCGCCAAGATAGACTTAGCAAAGCGGATTCTGTGTTTGATAATTCTCTCCCAGTGAACACGGTGCCCCCGAGGGTGCTGGAACTTCACCAACAATTCTTAGCCAAGGCTGTCAGTCAATGAGTGAAACAACCCTAGTACAGTGTCCGACCTGTAAGGCGGATGTGTCTTGGATCGATGCAAATACCCATCGCCCATTTTGTTCAAGGCGCTGCCAGCAGATAGATTTTGGTGACTGGGCTACGGAGAGCTTCGCCATTGCTGGTGAGCCAACCCTCGATCAAGACCTTATGGATTCTGGAGAAGAGTCGTCGCCAACGCCGCTAGAATAGGTTTATTGGCTTCAGGAAACGCGTATTCGGAACCCTCACCCAATAATGCCGCAATCGGCACCCAGCGGCATTCTTGCCCTTCCGCACCTCGAGCCTCACCCTCAAAGGCCGTGACCTGCCAGACATTCAATAAAATATGCTTGTCGCTATAGTCATGTGACACATGCATGAATGGATTTGCTGCGGTCACGTTGATCGCTAATTCTTCGCTGATCTCTCGGACCAAACCCTGGTAGACGCTTTCATCGGCCTCGATCTTACCGCCGGGAAACTCCCATAGTCCGCCCTGATGCAGATGCTTTGGACGTCGAGCGATTAGGATTTGGTTGGGTTTGCCATAAACAATGGCTGCCACCACATGGATGCGCTTCATAGTTCACGTCAGCTAGCTAGGTTCTGTACTCAGCGTTAATACGCACATAGTCATAGGTAAGGTCGGTGGTCCAGACGGTCTCTGTGACTTGACCACGATTGAGCGACACCCGTATTTCGATGTCTTCTGGCTGCATAGCGGCCTGCCCAGCGTCTTCAATGTAACTGGCGGCCCTGGCACCATTCTCGACAATCAAGACTGAGTTCAACTGCAGCCGAACCGCATTAACATCAAAATTTTTCAGCCCTGCTCTGCCGATCGCCGCAAGAATTCTTCCCCAGTTGGGATCGGAGGCTCCAAGTGCGGTTTTTACCAGTGGTGACTCGGCAATAGTGTAGGCAACCGCTAGAGCTTCGTGTGTATCTGTGGCGCCCTCTACAACCACTGAGACAAACTTACTCGCACCTTCTCCGTCACGAATAATGGCTTGGGCCAAATCAATAAAGACCGTTTTAAGCCGAGCGACAAATTCATCGAAGGATTCTTCGTTGATGATTATACCACTGGCACCTGTAGCGACTAAGATAACCGCGTCATTGGTTGAGGTATCACTGTCTACGGTGATTCGGTTAAAGGATTTTTCATTGGCTAGCCTTAGGGCCCGATGCAGAAGCTCTGCATCTACGGCGGCGTCGGTGGCCACATAACAAAGCATAGTAGCCATGTTGGGCTTGATCATGCCCGAGCCTTTGGTAATCCCGGTAATGGTAATTTTTCTGTCATTGCCATATTGCAGGGACGCGCCCTTGGCTCGGGTGTCGGTCGTTAGAATCGCCGCTGCAGCATCAGCCCATCCCTGTTGGCTAAGACTAGCTGTCGCGGCTGGCAGCCCCTTTAACAGTCTGTCCATTGGCATCAGCTCCCCAATCACACCCGTGGAAAACGGTAGTATCTGGCATTTCTTTACCGTGGCAATTTCAGCCAATGCTTCACAGCATTGCAATGCATCGCTAAGACCTTGCTCGCCTGTGCCCGCGTTCGCATTACCTGTATTGATCAGTAAGTATTTAGGGGTGGTAATGGCTAAATGTTCCTTGGCAACGGTTACTGGTGCGGCACAAAAGGCATTTTGGGTAAATAACCCGACCACTGTACTGCCTTCTGCAATCTCCATAACTACCAGATCTTTGCGACCTGGAGTTTTCATACCTGCACTGGCGGTACCTAGCTTTAAGCCAGTCACCGGGTGCAGTCTAGGTAGCTGCCCTTTGCCTGTTGCCATTGTTATTGCCTTTTAGATTCGCACTACATTCCGCGGTTTAAATCTTGCCGTGACATTGCTTATATTTTTTACCCGAACCACAGGGGCAGCTATCATTGCGACCGACCTTGGGCCCCTGACGCTGCACAGGCTTAGGCGCCTCAACACGCTGATCGTCAATGCCAGAGGCCTGTGCATGCTGATACTCACGGCCTTTTTGCTCTTCCCGACGCTGCTGCTCCAGTCGATCCATCTCGTCCTGAGTAGAAACTTCAATATGACTCAGGTAGCGAATCGTCTCGTATTTAATGTTATCCAGCAGATCCTCAAACAGCGCGAACGATTCCCTTTTATATTCCTGCTTTGGATTTTTCTGAGCGTAGGCGCGCAGACCAATGCCCTGACGCAACTGATCCATAGAAGCCAGATGATCTTTCCACAGGCTATCCAAAACCTGCAACATAATCTGACGCTCGACTTCACGCATCTGCGCACCAACATGGACATAACGCTGGCTATAAGATTCCTGTAAGGCCTCAATAATTCTACCGCGCAAGGTCTCTTCATCGAGGCGACTGTCTTCGTCCAACCACTGCTGAACGGGCAATTGGGTGCTAAATTCAAGAGCAAAGGCCTTTTCCATGGCTGCAATATCCCACTGCTCTTCGAGACTCTGTGGCGGAATATATCTGCTGATACAGGTATCGACAACATCTGCTCGAACATTGGTGATCACATCAGATATATCTGCATCTTCAAGTAAATCATTGCGCTGCTGATAGACAACCTGCCGCTGATCATTGGCTACGTCATCGTATTCCAATAGATGCTTACGCATGTCAAAGTTGCGTCCTTCGACCTTGCGTTGAGCTTTAATAATGGCATTAGTAACCATGCGATGTTCGATCGCTTCGCCATGCTCCATGCCCATGGATCGCATCATGTTTTTGACCCTATCTGATGCGAACAGACGCATTAACGGGTCTTCCAGCGACAGGTAGAAACGGGACACGCCAGGATCACCCTGCCGACCTGAACGTCCACGCAACTGATTGTCGATCCGGCGTGATTCATGGCGCTCAGTGGCGACAATATGGAGGCCGCCGGCTGCGATCACCTCATCGTGGCGCTTCTGCCAATTATCTCTGATCTCGGCGATGCTACTGTCCTTTTTTTTCCCTTTAGCCTGAAATGCTTTTAGCTCGGCTTCAAGGTTGCCACCCAAGACAATATCTGTGCCGCGGCCCGCCATATTGGTGGCGATGGTTACTGCAGCTGGGCGCCCGGCATTAACAATAATACTGGCTTCCAACTCATGCTGTTTGGCATTGAGTACGCTGTGCTTAACCTCAGCTTTTTTAAGCATTTCTGAGAGTAATTCTGATGTCTCAACCGAGGCGGTTCCCACCAATACCGGCGCACCTTTTGCGACAATCTCTTTGATGTCCTCAATAACCGCTTCAAATTTCTCTTCTTGGCTCAGGAACACCAGATCATTGAAATCGACTCGCTCGACGTCGACATTGGTCGGTATGACCATGACTTGGAGGCCATAAATCTGTTGGAATTCATAGGCTTCTGTATCAGCAGTACCCGTCATACCAGATAATTTTTGATACAGCCGGAAATAGTTTTGGAAGGTGGTAGAGGCCAGCGTCTGACTCTCTTGCTGAATTTCGAGACCCTCTTTGGCTTCAATTGCCTGATGCAGGCCCTCGGATAAACGCCGACCCTGCATGGTACGTCCGGTGTGCTCATCAATCAGTATCGCCTGACCCTGCTGGATAATATATTCTACATCTTTACTGAATAGGTGCTGAGCTCTAAGTGATGAGTGCACATGATGTAACAGCCCCAAATTGCTGGCCATGTAGAGACTTTCATCCTGCTTTAGCAACCCATCACTTATCAATATTTCTTCAACTTTCTGATGACCACTCTCGGTGAGCTCCACATTGCGTGATTTCTCGTCGACAATAAAGTCACCCATCGGCTCTTCTGCTTCCACGCAGTCACTGTCAGGCTGTAAGGTTAGTTTAAGAGTCAACGCGTTAACTGTGTTATAAAGAGCAGAGCTATCCTGTGCCGCTCCAGAGATAACCAGCGGTGTTCTGGCCTCATCAATAAGAATTGAATCGACCTCATCAATAATGGCAAATGCTAAACCGCGCTGAGATTTATCACCAAGACGCAAGGCCATATTATCGCGCAGATAATCAAAGCCAAATTCATTATTGGTTCCATAGGTAATGTCAGCGGCATAGGCATCCTGCCGTGAACAGGCTGCCAACTCGCCCTCATCTCCGGGATTGAGGCGAAATGAATTGGCACTATCGGCGCCTTGGTAAGATTGGATAACACCAATGGACATACCAAGCCTTTGATACAGAGGGGCCATCCACTGAGCATCTCGCTTCGCAAGATAGTCGTTGACGGTGACAACATGCACGCCTTTCTCGGGCAAGGCATTGAGATAAGCGGCTAATGTCGCGACCAGGGTTTTCCCCTCACCGGTACGCATCTCTGCAATTTTACCGCGATGCAGAGTAATGCCACCGATCATCTGTACATCAAAGTGGCGCATACCCATAACACGGACGGCAGTTTCTCTGACCAGCGCAAAGGCCTCTGGCAACAGCTGCTCCACGGTCTCACCCTGAGCCAATCGACCTTTGAGTCCCGAGGTTTGCGCGGTCAGGTCATGGTCATTCAGAGCCCCAAGATAAGATTCTAAGCTGTTGATTTTTTGAGTTATTTTACGCATTCCACGTAATTCTCGATCGTTGCTGCTACCGAACATATTCTTAAGAATGTTGCCAAACATTGGGGTTTTCCATAAATAAGAGCAAAAGAAATGGAGAGTTGCCACTCCCTAAAGAACCTTAGTTGACTTTCATGTCAGCTTAACGGCTAGTGCGCTTGATGTATGACGCAGGATCGACAGTGCGACCGTTTTTGAATACTTCGAAATGGACATGGGGACCAGTCGAACGCCCTGAACTACCCATATTGGCTATAAGTTCGCCTTTTTTAACAATGGCACCCAGCTTGGCAACATTGACCTCATTGTGCGCGTAGCGTGTAACAAACCCATCACTGTGGTTGATTTCAACCATATTGCCATAGCCACTGCGCTCGCTAGACCAAGTTACGACACCTGAGGCCACGGCTATGACCTCGGAGCCCTGGCGACCAGCAAAGTCAACGCCAGCGTGCCAGCGGCTCTTGCCATGAAATGGATCGGTGCGCATACCATATTCTGAGGACATCCAGCCTTTGAGCACCGGGCGACCCGCAACTGTACGCTCACTTTTAAGTTTTTTGTCTGACAGCATCGACTGTAATATCTGCAGCTGGGACTCACGGCTATCGAGGGCATTGTCCAAACGGGCGAACATCAGACCCAGCTCCTGCTCAACATCCGCAGCACCGGCCATTTCCGCGATCAACACGGTATCTGGACCACCAAGACCTGGGGCGACAGAAAAATCAAACTCTCCATCTTCGAGGCTGGCTATCTGGGTAAGCTGTTCACCAAGTGCATCCAAACGAATCAGTCGAGAGCGCATTTGGGCCAGCTTTAGAGTCATGGCGGAGAGTGAATTACCCAACTGATCTCGCCCTGCATCCACCTGCTCTTGCTGAACAACTAGCTGGTGCTGCATTTCGCTGATACTGTTATCAAAGAGTAATTCCCAGCGACCATCTGCAATCTTAACGCCAAGCATAGTGCCAGCTGCCACAGGAATACCCAGAAGCAGGACGGATAGAAAACCTTTTGCCCAGCTGTTTAGGCTAAGCGTTCTAACCTTCTCCACTCGACTACTGATAAGGATTATTTTCACTGGTCGTTAATACCTTTTTTCACCTATTTACTATCTACAGCATTAATGCGCCGGTATATATGATATCGGCACATCTTCCGGATTATCGATAAATGTGACAACTTCCCATGCATCTGTTTGGGCAATTAGTGCCCTCAATGACGCATTGTTTAGCCCGTGCCCTGATTTATGAGCATCAAACTCTCCAATTAAGCTGTTACCCAGCAAATAGAGGTCTCCAATGGCGTCCAGGATCTTATGTTTAACAAATTCATCCTCATAACGCAGACCATCTTCGTTAACAATCCGAAATTCATCTACAACTATTGCGTTTTCTAAACTTCCACCCCGCGCCAAACCTACTGAACGGAGATATTCAAATTCACGCATAAACCCGAAAGTTCTTGCCCTGCTAACCTCTTTAACAAATGAGGTACTTGAGAAATCTATCGACGCCCTTAGAGCCTGACGTTTAAACACCGGATGATCAAAGTCAATAGCAAAATTAACCTTGAATCCTTCGAAGGGACGGAATGTCGCTACCTTGTCATCTTCTTTGACTGTCACCGTGCGCTTAATACGAATAAACTTTTTCGCCGCGTCCTGTTCCAAAATGCCCGCAGATTGCAACAAAAAGACGAACGGCCCGGCGCTACCGTCCATAATAGGAATTTCCGGCGCAGAAACATCCACACCAACATTATCGATGCCCAAACCAGCCAGTGCGGAGAGAAGATGCTCGACCGTTGATACCCGAACATCACCCTTGACGAGGGTTGTCGAGAGAGTCGTGTCACCAACATTCTCAGCTTTGGCTGCAATTTCAACCACAGGATCTAGATCAGTCCGTCGAAAAACTATGCCTGTATCGGGCTCAGCAGGATGCAAAGTCAAATAGACTTTCTCCCCAGTGTGCAATCCCACACCAGTGGCACGTATCACATTTTTTAACGTGCGCTGCCTGATCATAACTGCACCCTTGCTTTTTAAGTGATTGATTCTAACAGACAAGACTTCTATCACCAAGATTTTATAATCTGAGGCGTGGTGATAGAAAACTCCAACAGCGCTAACTTAACGCGCTATTAATCTGCTTGTCTTCGCAGGAACGCAGGGACATCTAAGAAATCCATATCTTGATCTGCTTGCAGGTCTAAATTTCGCGCTGCAGAACCGTCCCGGACGACCGTGCGACGATTGACTGTCGGCTTATCAAGACGGGTATAATCTATCTCGCCACTGGCTCTGCGCAGCGGTACATTGCCCGCCTTTACACCACGAAGTCCGGGTTTGGAGCCGCTGACCCGCAGGCCGGTGGCCACCACGGTCACTCTTAACTGGTCCTCAAGCGTTGCATCAAACACGCTGCCAACAATAATAGTGGCATCTTCGTCCGCAAACTCCCGAATAGTGGCACCGACATCTTCAAACTCGCCCAGAGTCAGGCTGTAGCCACTGGTGATATTGACCAGAATACCTTTAGCGCCCTGCAAGTTAACTTCCTCAAGCAGTGGACATTTAACGGCACCCTCCGCAGCGACTGTCGCACGATTGGAACCACTGGCTTCACCTGTACCCATCATGGCCATACCCATCTCAGCCATAACGGTGCGTACATCCGCAAAATCTACATTGATTAGACCATCCAACATAATCAGATCGGTTATGCCCTGCACTGCGCCGAGGAGTACATCATTGGCCTGTTTAAAGGCACTGATAACGGTCATGTCGCGACCCAATACCTGCATGAGTTTTTCGTTCGGGACAATAATCAGGGAATCTACCCGATCTTTTAACTGGGCGATGCCCTCGTCAGCGACAGCGCTACGCCGACTGCCTTCAAAGGAAAAAGGCCGAGTCACTACGCCGACGGTTAAAATACCCATCTGCTTGGCAATCTCAGCGATTACCGGTGCGGCGCCAGTGCCTGTGCCGCCACCCATACCTGCGGTAATAAACACCATATCGGCACCCTCAAGAACCTGAACGATACGCTCCTTGTCCTCTATAGCAGCCTGACGTCCTACCTCAGGGTTAGCGCCAGCTCCAAGCCCTTTGGTCAACGTCCCACCTAACTGCAGCACAGTGGCATCGCCAAGCTCATTTAGAGACTGGGCATCGGTGTTAGCCACGATAAAGTGGACACCATCGATATTACTTTCCATCATGTGGCGAACTGCATTGCCGCCACCCCCACCAACTCCAATTACTTTAATCTCTGCATTCGTTGGAATGCTGTCTACTAATTCGAACATAGGTAACTCCTTATTTGCGCCTCACAATTGAATTCCATAACCACTAAAATAGTTCTTAAAGACCACCCTGGAAAAAGCTCTTACATTTTTCCCAGTAGTGGTTAGTTTTCGTCTTATTAGTCTCTCTACGGCCTTCCTTGCGTTGCTGTTGAACACCAAAGTGCAACAAACCAACGCCCGTCGAGTAAATCGGATTATTAACAATATCCGACAGGCCTTTTACATTGACCGGCGCTCCAATTCGCACCGGCATATGAAATATCTCCTCTGCTAATTCGGTAACGCCTTCCATCTTCGACGTGCCCCCAGTCAGTACCACCCCAGCCGCAATTAACTCTTCGAAACCACTGCGGCGAATCTCTGCCTGAACGAGAGTGAACAGCTCGTCATACCGGGGCTCAACCACCTCGGCTAGGAGCTGACGCGACATATCTCGAGACTCGCGATCGCCGACGCTGGGGACCTTTACGGTTTCCTCCGGTCGAGCAAGCTTGGCTAGAGCGCATGCATATTTAATCTTCAAATCTTCAGCATGGGCTGTCGGTGTGCGCAGAGCCATAGCAATATCATTGGTGACCTGATCACCCGCAATGGGGATGACCCCGGTATGACGAATGGCGCCATCGGTGAAGATCGCTATATCTGAGGTACCCCCAC
>Ga0209709_10002416_pt1 | contig 16337 bp, 12 predicted proteins | sample ArcticOcean_MG_C_2_FD_187435 | JGI IMG/M metagenome (GOLD analysis project Ga0209709, IMG submission 187435) | Marine microbial communities from western Arctic Ocean - ArcticOcean_MG_CB4_136 (SPAdes) (version 2) | ecosystem: Environmental > Aquatic > Marine > Oceanic | place: Arctic Ocean... | reverse complement strand
AATCAAGGTGCTAAAAATGTTGTGTTGCTGGAAAAGGGGGATATTTGTTCAGGAGGCACATCTAAATCTTGTGCGATAACCCGGAGTCATTACACAATAGAAGCAAATATGCATCATGCAGTCGAAAGTATAAAAATATTTGAGAATTTTGATCAAATAATTGGTGGAGATCCAAATTTTCAACGTTCAGGATATATTATATTGGGCTCTGAAGAAATTCGTACAAAAATGGAAACTGTTTTTAAAATGCAAAACAAATACGGTATAGACACACAAGTACTAACACCAACTGAAGCCAAAGAGTGCCATCCATTAATGCAGTTTGATGATGTGGATGTAATTGGATATGAGTCCCGAACTGGTTATTGTGATCCTTACATGACTACTACTTCATACGTAAAACGAGCAAAAGATTTAGGGGTGCAATTTTTTACTAAAACCCTTGTTACAGGAATTCAACGCAAAGGAAATATTAAAACTGTCCATACTCAAAATGGCAGTTTCGAAACTGAAAAAATTATTATGATTGCTGGTCCGTGGACTAAAAATCTTGGACATATGGTTGGAGTTAATTTTCCTTTTACGATAACCAAACACAAGGTCTTAACACTTAAAATTGACATGCCCTATCAAAAAAACTGGCCTATTGTAAAGGACCTGATTTCTCCAGAAAAAATATATTTTCGTCCGGATTCTGGAGGAGTGGTCCTGGTAGGGACCGGTGATTATGGTGAAGAAATAGAGAGCATGGGATTAATGACAGATGAAGTTGGAATTGAACATGTTGAAAGTATAGGCAGGAGTATGTCTAATCGAATGCCCTTATTTGAAGACGCCCAGCTTGTGAGTAGCTGGACAGGCCCATATGATATCCCTCCGGACTGGAATCCAATTATTGGGCCAGTTCCGGGCCAAGATGGGATCTATGTCGCTGTTGGGTTCAGCGGTCATGGCTTCAAAATGGCTCCTACTATAGGTGAATCATTGGCCCAGCAAGTACTTGGAATTGAACCAAGGGTGCCTATTGAAATGTACTCTATGACCAGATTTGCAACTGGAAATACTCTGGACGGAACCTATGGAATAGGAACACTCGGTTAGAGATTTATTTGCTATTTATTAGGCTATAATGAATTTAAAAAACCATATTAAAAATCATTATGCATAAAAAATAATTTTAAAATGACATTGCTGAACAATTCCTTCGCCAATCTGAAGCACTAGTAAATAAATTGTTCTGTTTATCAGTTGTAATAGCGTTAAAACCACCGGGCCAGATTGTATTAGTATCGAATAAATTATTTGGATCATTTAAATGTGGTTCATTTATTTTGTGACCGATATTAAGTAAGTAATTTTTAGTTAATTCATTAACGTTTTCGATTTTAAAATTATTATTACCATAATATCTATAGCGGTCATCGGCAATAGATTTCCCAATATCATATTTGTTACTTATTATTTTTTGGATAACCTGAGTTGTTGTTTGTGTTATTCCAGTTCCACCTGGAGTCCCTAAAGCAACTATTGGATTATTGCATTTATATATTAATACAGGACTCATATCGTGTTGCGATAATTTCCCACCAACAGGATAATTAGGACCATTTATGGGTAGCAAATCAAAAAATATTCCTTCATTATTCATCAATATTCCTGTACCAGGAATTATATCCAATGTTCCAAAATGTGGACCTATAGTTTGTGTAAGAGTAACAATATTATTTTCTGAATCAACAACACACAAATGTGATGTCCCGTCTGGTGTTAAATGTGAACTAATATTTTTAATATCGTCATTTAGGGTAATATTCACATTTAATTTATTTAGATAAATTTCAGCTAATTCTTCTGATATTAAATAATCATATTTAATATCATGATATTTTGGATCTCCGCAATACAATGATCTTAAATTCAGTGCAATCTTAGCGATTTCCAATTTTAAATGAATTAACTCTTTTTCACCGACAGTCTGGCCTAATTTATTAAGAATATTAAGTTGCGTAAGTATTGTCGGAGAAGCAGTTTGACATTTTGGTACAACCACTTCAAAGCCATCAGGGTAACTACAAATAAGTGTATCCCTCCATATTGGCTTATATGAATTAAACTCTTTTAGTGTGAATCTTGATCCAACTTTATTTAAATGATTGCAGATAGTTTTTGTAAGAGGTCCATTATAAAAATATTCAATTCCATTTTTAGCAATCAATTCATAAGTATTTCCTAAATCAGGGTAATATATTTTTTCATTTATATCGGGAACCTTATTTTGGGGAAAATATATTTTATTAAATTCATAATTATTTATTGTATTATCTTTTATATTTTTTAAATTGTTTTGTAATGTTGGTGTTACTTCTATTCCATTAAAAGCATAATCTATGCTTGGTTGTAAAATGCTTTTTAAGTTATAGCTTCCAAATTTTCTTAAAACTTCGTTCCAACCTGAAAGTAAAGCTGGAAATACAGTACATGTTGGACTATATTTATTTAAGCGCGGTGGATTTCCTAATTGATTAATATTGAATAATTTTGGTAAAAATCCGCCAAAATCCAGACATTCTGTCGAATTAGTTTTACTAGAATATATTAATAGTATTCCATGTCCTCCAATAGAGTTAAAATAGGGTTCATCCAATGTAAGTATAGAAGCCATCGTCAAAGCTGCATCAACAGCATTTCCTCCATTTTTTAGAACTTTAATTCCTTCAGCTGATGCCAATTTACTTGCAGAAGAAACGGCACCATTACTTCCAGATGATGTAATAAGTCTTTTCATTATTACTTAATTGTAATTCAAATGGCATGCTGATTGCCAACCTGGACTAATTTCTATTAAATTAGGCTCTATTTCTCTACAAATACTTTTTACAAATCTACATCGGGGATGAAATTTACAACCTCTAGGAGCTTTTGTTGCTGAGGGCATTTCTCCTGTAATTGGTTGAAAACTCAAATTCCTTTTATTAATATTTGGTATTTGTTCCATCAATGCTTTTGTATAGGGATGGTTAGGTTTTTTAAATATATCTTCTGCTGACGCCATTTCCACTATTCTCCCAAAATACATAATAATTACTTGGTCACTAATATGTTCAACAACACTTAGATCATGACTAATAAAAAAATATGTTAAATTATAATTATTTTGTAATTCAAAAAATAAATTTATAATTTGAGCCTGTATTGAAACATCTAATCCTGCAACAGCTTCGTCACAGACTAGTAATTTAGGTTTAACGGCTAAAGCTCTAGCAATACCAACCCTTTTTCTCTGTCCACCTGATAACTGATGTGGAAATCTATTTTTTACTTCTTTATTTAAACCACATTTGTTTAATAAATCATCTACAAATTCATCCTCTTCATTTTTGGAAACTAATTTATGAAATAATGGAGCTTCACTTATGATGTTCTTTACTCGATATCTTGGATTTAGAGAATTAAATGGATCTTGAAATATCATTTGTATTTCAAGTGACTTTAAAGAAATATTATTTTTCCCAAAAGATATTTCTCCTTTGTCAGGCTTTAATATATTACAAATAATTCTGCCTAATGTTGATTTACCACATCCAGATTCGCCTACTAAACCTACTATTTCTCCGTATTTTATATCAAATGTTACATCATTTACTGCTTTAATTATTCTTTTGTTATTCTTTTTATTAGGTAATATTGTCTCTATTAAATTTGTTTTAAGAGAAAAACTTTTGCTAATATTATTTACTTTTATCAAATCTTTAATCACTTTAAACTCACTTATATGGATAAAAACATCTATAGCTTCTATCATTTTCAAAATAGTTATTAATCGCTTCAGTTTTACACTTTATTTTAGATTTATTACATCGATTAAAAAAAGAACAACTATCATCTGTATCCTTTAATGAAGGTGGAATTCCATCGATTTGGAAAAGTGGTTTTTTCCTTTTATTATTTGCAGGAATTGAACTAATTAATCCTTTAGTATATGGATGTTTGGGATTGTCAATAACGGCGTTAACATTTCCTTGTTCTACATCTCGTCCTGCGTACATTACACAAACTCTGTCCGCAAGGCCAGCAACTACAGCTAAATCGTGAGTAATCCAAATTATTGCCGTCCCAATTTCTTTACATAACTTTTGAGTTTCATAAATAATTTGTGATTGAATAGTTACATCTAATGCAGTAGTAGGTTCATCCGCTATTATTAAATCCGGCTTATTTATTAATGATATACCAATCGCAACCCTTTGACGCATGCCACCAGATAGTTCATGTGGATATGATTTAAGTCTATGATCAGGAGAATCAACTCCTAATTTTTCTAAAATATCAAGTGCCATTTTTCTTGCAGTTGAATAATTTAATTTCTGATGGGCAATAACAGTGTCAATCATTTGGGTGTCAATGCGAAGCACAGGATTTAGTGTCATCATTGGATCTTGGAAAATCATTGAAATCCTATTCCCCCTTAAATGTCTCAATCTATTGTTATCTAAATTTAAAAGATTTTGATTTTTAAACAAAATTTCACCAGAAACAATGCGTCCAGGATAATCAATTAATCCTAGAATCGAATATCCTGTAATAGTTTTCCCGGATCCTGATTCTCCGACTAACCCTAATATTTCTCCTTCACTAACATGTAAATTCATTCCATTAACTGCTTTAACAATACCATCTGATGTGAAAAAATATGTATTTAGATCTACAATATCAATAAGTTTAGACTTGTGAGTTTTATTTTTATTCATGTTACTGTTTTAAACGAGGATTCAATATATCTCTCAAATGATCGCCAACTACATTAATTGTTAATATCAAAATTAATAAAGCTATACCAGGAAACATACTGATCCAGTATTTACCGTATAGCATGTATTCATAGCCATTAGATATCAATAATCCTAAGGAAGGTTTTGTAATTGGCAGACCGACACCTAGAAAAGATAATGTAGCTTCAAGAGCAATTGCATGACCGATTTCAATAGTCATTACAACTATTAGTGGAGGTAAACAATTTGGTAATAATTGAAAAATAATTATCCTAAATTTGCTTAAATTAAGACAGAGTGCACTTTCTATATATTCTTTATTTAATTCTGTTAATGCCGTTCCACGGGCAACTCTTGCATAATATACCCACTGGGAAGCTATCAGTGCAATGATGACTTTATCAGTACCTCTTCCTAGGGTAGTAAGTAATATTAAGGCAATTAAAATTGCTGGAAAACTAAGTTGCATATCTACAAATCTCATAATTAATATGTCAATTATACCCCTATTGTAGGCTGCAAAAAGTCCTACAGTTAATCCTAATATAAAAGCAAATAAACCACTTGCGACACCTACAGCTAAACTAATCCGCAATCCGTATAATATTGCACTAAGCATATCTCTTCCTTGATCATCTGTTCCAAGAACATAAATATAACCACTCTCACTAAGAGTGCCTGGTGGTAATCTCCCTTCAAGTATATTTATTTCAGACAGATTGTATGGGTCTTGAGGTGAAATAATTGGTGAAAGTAATGAAAGTACTATTAATACTAGTAAAATACATAGTGCCAGAAATGCAATTTTATTTTCACAGAATTCTGACCATAATTTTTTATACGGGTTTAAACTACTCATAATTGTAATTAATTAAAATACTAATCATTAGTCTTAATTCTAACTCTAGGATCTAAAACTGTATATATAAGATCTACAATTAAATTTATTATTAGAAAAATAAAAACTGTCATCATGATATAAGAAACTACAACTGGCCTGTCTAATAAATTAATAGAATCGATTAGTAACTTACCAATACCTGGCCATGCGAAAACAGTTTCGGTTACAACTGCAAAAGCTAAAATAAGTCCAAACTCCATTCCAAGTACAGTCACGATAGGAATCATGATATTTTTTAAAATATATACAAACATGACTCTACTATTTTTAAGTCCTTTAGCATATGCAAATTTTATATAATCCTGATGTATTATTTCTATAATCCCAGCTCTAGACAACCTAATCACAAATGCTATTCCAAATAGGGATAAATTTAGTGCAGGCATTATGATGTGTTTTAATCCATCAAGTGTAAATATACTCCATTCAATTCCAAACAATGAGATAGTTTCTCCACGCCCGAAAGAGGGTAACCATCCAAAATTAACTGAAAAAACCATAATTAACATTAAACCAACCCAAAAGCTTGGTAAACTAAAACCTAAAACAGAAATAAACATTACACATTTACTGAAAATATTTTTTGAATAAATTCCAGCAACAACACCCACAGGAATTCCAATAAATATTGATAAAATTAATGAAATGAAGGCTAATTCTAAAGTAGCAGGTAATCTTTGAAAAATAAGTTGCATTGCAGGTACGTTATAAATATATGAATGTCCAAAATCCCCTTTGACTGCAGATTTTAAAAAAATATAGTATTGTTCCCAAAATGGTTTGTCTAAACCTAGATTAGCTTTAATTTGTTCCATTTCTTCAAATGTTGCCCTTGAATCCATTAACAAGTCTACTGGGTTCCCAATAGCAAAAATTCCTGCAAAAATAACTATTGACGTTAAAAATATAACGATTATTGACTGAATGATTCTGTTAATGGTAAAAACTAGCATTGTGTGCAATTCATAAAATATTAAATGAACTTAATTTTAAATCAAATACTTCAAGTTAACAAATTTGAGTAACAACTGTCTAATATTAAAATTATGGCAAAAAAAAAGCCGGCAGTACCGGCTTTTTTTGTTGATAAGATAAAGTTTAATATTATTCTGGTGACGCATTCATAGCTTCGGTTCTTTCATCGGCCCGCGGGGAATAATTAATTCCTTTTCTCCCTGCAAGAATTGTATATTGAACATGAAGCGGTATGACGGCTAATTCATCCATAGCTAATTTTACTGCTTTCATCTCTTTTAATTCTCTTTCTGAATCATCTACTGTACTAACTGCGTCATCAATCATTTGATCATATTTTGAATTACAATAGCCGGATCTATTATAATTCCCTTTTGTACAGTGCATGAGACCTAAATGTCCAGATGCAGGGTAGGGAGTATTTCCCCAACCCAAAAGACCAAGACTAAATTCTACACCATTCTTTACATTAATTTTTGGGAAATAGGCAGCTCTAGGCATTGTATCAACTTTAATTGTCAGACCAATTCTCGATAGCATTTGTCCTACTGCCTGAACAATTTTAGAATCATTTACATATCGATTATTTGGTCCGTGAATTGTTAAACCAAAACCATTAGGATATCCTGCTTCGGATAATAATCTTTTAGCTTCATCGGGGTTATATTTTTCTACTGGAATTTTAGGGTTGTATCCAAACCATCCTTTTGGAACTGTCTGTCCAGAAAGTTCTGCGAGTCCATCCATGACCCTTGATAAAATTGCCTGTCTGTCAATACCTTTCGAAATAGCTCTGCGAACTCTTATATCTTTTAGTGGGTTTACTTTTAAAGGTTGACCATTATTATCTGTTATGTATTTCGTTGGCCCTCTTTGGTTAGCGAAAAAATAAATGATCCTATCAGATGCCCTTTTAAAAACATTAATACTACTATTTTTTTCTAATAGAGAAACAGATAATGGAGGTACACCATCGATCATATCAACATCGCCAGACAATAACGCGGCTACTCTAGCAGCATCGTCACTAATTATAATATATTCAACTTTGTCCCAAGCTGGTTTTTTTCCATAATAATAATTATTACGTTTTAAAATAAGTTTTTCTCCTTGAACATGTTTATCAACCTTGTATGGTCCAGTTCCAATCGCTGCCTTGCCAGATTGAAAATCTGCTGTGCTAGCATTATTTCCAGCTTTCTTTGAAGATATTAATACTTCCCCAAAGTCATCAGGCAAGTATGGATTTAATTTATGGGTAATAAATTGTATTGTATGTTGATTTTTGATTATAATTTCTTTAATAGATCTTATTGTACCTGTGTATGGGTTAGGATTATTTGGAACATTAGGAATTCTTTCAATTGACCATTTAACATCTTCAGCAGTGAAATCACTGCCATCGCTAAATTTAACTCCTTTTCTCAGTTTGAATTCCCAGGTGGTAGCATTCAGTGATTTCCAGGAGATTGCTAAATCTGGGATTTTTCTTGAATTTTCGTTTTTCCCAACAATGAATCCGTATATATGGGCGTTATAAGCGATATTTGTGGTTAAAAAACCAAAATGCGGATCGATTGAAGGTGTTGCACGTGCTCCGATTTTTAATGTTTTTGCATTTACAGAAAAACTGACTATCACTAAAATAGTCATTGCTACAACGTGTTTAATTTTATTCATATTACTCCTTCAAAAGATTTAGTTAATTATATTAATAACCACTATTCAATTTAGTTTTAATAGTGTTAAATTAGGTTAAAATATTTTCTTTGTCAAGTTTTTAATATAATATATTATATATTATAATTAATATACTGAAATTATATAGTAAAGTTATAGTAGATAATTTAATATTTTAAATATTTGATCCTTTAACAAAAAATTTTATTGTAATTCAAGGTTGTTCAGAATGTTTATGTAAGCTAGATATTTTTTGGGGGGGATTGTGCCTCTCTCTATATAACAAAGTAGTGTGGTTACCCCTTAGGGGGTGGTAGTAACTGGGTGCAACACCAATAGTTGTTGGGGTTTAACTGGTTGTGAATTAAATACTCCACAATCAATTGCTGGCAAGACTCAGGGTGGCAGCACTTCGTGGTCTAAAGGCACATCTGCTTATGCAGCATATATACTTGATGGCAGCGAATTAATTTTTTGTTTAAGCAGGGTCGACTATCCGTCTAGTTCTTGTTTTCCCCCCACTGGTTGGTTTAAACAATAAAATTAATTTTTATCCCTCTTAACTGTCGAAAACAATGAGAAGAACGTGCTCACTTAATGGTTGTGAACAGTTGAGGGGATGATAAGGGTTAGTGTAAGTAACCCCCACTAATTCTTCACAGTCAGACACACCTCCAAGTAACCCCCACTAATTCTTCGCAGTCAGACACCCTCCATTTAAAATCCTTACTTCCTTATTTTGGGTATGCCAGGCTGGTGGTATGGCCTATCTTAATGATGCAGTTAAAACCTATTTTTATATATATACGATAATTGGTTTTATAAACTTTGCTTTTTTTAAATTTAATCGGACTTCAAAGTTTCTTAAGAGTAATTGATCAACTCCTGTTCGTAAGCAAAGAGTGCCGCACTACCTCCAGTGTGAAGGAAAAGTATTTTTTCCCCTTTTTTAAAATCTCCATTCCTGACCATATCAATTAAGCCGGCCATGCCCTTTCCAGAATAAACAGGATCAAGAAGTATCCCTTCTGTCTGTGCTAGTAAAGTGATCGCTTCAATAGTTCCATCTGTTGGTATTGCATATCCCTTGCCGACATATCGATCATCAACTAAAATTTTTTCACGTTGAATATCCTTGATCTTTAATATTTCAGAAGTTTCCTTAACTAATTTCCAAACGGCATCTATTTGTTTTTCACTATTTTGTCTAACGCTAATTCCCAAGACAGGTAATCCAGAATCTAAACCTTCAAGACCTGAAACCAATCCAGCTTGAGTGCCTGTGCTTCCAGTAGCATGAATAAGATAATCGAACTGAATAGATTTTGTTTTAAACTGTGAAATCAACTCCATTGCACAATTCACATAACCCAAGGCACCCACTGAATTTGATCCACCACCAGGAATGAAATAAGGCTTTGATCCAAACTCACTTAATTTTCGTGAAACAGCTTTTCCTTCGGCATTCATGTCTAACCCACTTTCACGATATTCAATAGTTGCCCCAAGAAGTTTGTTCAAAAACACGTTACCTGTAATTTCATAAGCCTCATGTGTGTCTGGGATTCTGCGTTCTAGAATAATATGGCATTTAAGTCCAAATTTTGCAGCAGCAGCAGCAGTTTGTCTGGCATGGTTGGATTGAACTGCGCCCTGAGTAACAAGCGTGTCTGCTCCTTTATTCAAAGCATCACCAACTAGAAACTCTAATTTACGCGCTTTATTTCCACCGGTTGACAATCCAGTGCAGTCGTCACGTTTTATCCATATTTCGGGACCTCCAAGAATTTTGCTGAGACGTTCAAGAGGTTCTAGTGGTGTGGGGCAGTGACACAAGTTCACCTGAGGGAAAACTGATAAATCCATTTTAAACATATATATAGCGTAATTTAATTGAAATTAATTTTATCTGAAAATTTAGATAAAATAATAAAACTTACTTCGAAGATTTGAAATATCTTACGAAATAAATAATTGGGTCTTGCGTTTATATTGTTGAATTTGGGAATCTCAGAATCAGAGTAGCTATATAAAGATCAAGTATTCTGCTGAGATTGCCCCTTCACTTATATGGAAATTTACTTTATATAGTATTTTTGACATAGTAAAGACAGATAATAATCTGTATTAAACCTGTTAATTATTTTATACAAATAAGATCAATATTATTATTGACAATATTATATAAAGTATTTATATTGTGGTGATTAATAAGTCAATTATATACTATATTTTTAATGTTATACATTAACATAAATATTTCTCAGGAGTTACATTATGGATAAGCAAATAGAAAAAGCATTCTCTTTTTCAAAAAATCACAAGGAACTAATGGAAAGGGACTCAAAGGTTATTTCCGGTTGGCGCTATGAACCTAGTGTATTTTTTGAAAGAGGTGAAGGTGTAAAACTTTTTGATGTTGATGGTAATGAATATTACGACCTAAGTTCTGGAATGATGTCATTGCCATTAGGCCACGCACATCCAGAACTTTGTGAAACAATCAAAAGTATGGCTGATCGTTTTCATCACCAATCTTCTTGGTACAGTAACCCTTGGACGGTTGAATTAGCAGAACTTATTGTTAGTACTCTTCCAGGAGATTTAAACATAATAAATTTTGCAGTTACAGGTTCCGAAGCAAACGAGATAGCAATGCGAATGGCTCTTGGATATACTGGTGGATTTGATATCTGTTCTGTAGTTAGGGGCTTACATGGAGGTTCTTTAGCTGCCGAAGCAGTGACAAGTGTTGGTGGTGGGAGGAAAAAAGGACTTGGCCCCTTATCTATTCCTGCTAAGAGTAATTGCATAATAGCACCGTTTTACTATCGTGCTCCTGTTAAAGATCAAGATGAGTGGGATAGAATTAGTCTTCAACTTACTAGAGAACTTATGGAATTTACTACAAGCCAAGAAGTTGCAGCAATAATAATGGAACCAATGATGGTTCCGGGAGGAATGATTGTACCATCTAAACAATGGGTACAAGGAATCCGAGAAATTGCAGATGAATGGGAAGCATTACTCATATTTGACGAGATGCAGTTGGCTCCAAGCAGAACTGGTAAAATGTGGGGTTTTGAACATTTTGGAGTACAGCCAGATATAGTAACATTTGGTAAAGGAATATCTGCTGGATTTGCTAATTGTGGAACTGTGACGTCTCATGAGATTGTTGACAAATGTAAAGGCAATCAGGGTCTTCCATGGGCAGGGACTTACAATAATGATCCTCTGCCTGCAGCTGTAGCACTGAAGCAGCTACAAATTATAATCCGAGATGATGTGACCGAAAAAGCTGCTAAAGTTGGAGATTTTCTTGAACAAAAACTTGTTAAACTTCAGAATTCTCATGAATGTATTGGTGATGTTAGAGGTAAAGGTTTGTACCGCATGCTTGATATAGTTGTGGACAGAAATAGTAGAACTCCAAATCCAGAGTTAGCTGAAAGAATTAGAAGGGAGGCAATGAAGGAAGGAATTGCTATGATTGCTGTCAAAAATTATATGAGGATTTGTCCACCATTAATCATAACAGAGAATGAAATAGATGATGTTGTTGGACGTCTTGATAAAGCTATTACTCGAGCTGTTGAAAATCAGACTCAAAAGATGGATTATAGTTCATCTAGCTCTTTAGCTTCTGTTGAAAGAATTAAAAAGGTGGCTCAACCGAAATAAATACTATGGTAATTTCAAAATAATTTACTATATAATTACTATTTTTGAATCAATGCATATAATAAAGGAGGATGCCTATGTAAAAATAATTTTGAAGATAATTTCACAAAATAATCTTAATCTTAATCTTAATTAAATGAGGTGTATATGAAAAAATTAAATTATTTAAGCGTTTTATTTTTATCTGTAATTTTACTAGCCACAGTACCACTCGCTTTTGCAGGAGAATCAACTCTCGATACTGTGCTTAAAAGAGGAAAGGTTATTGTCGGGGTAACTAGTGAATCCCCGCCTTTTGGATTTATAAGTGATCAAGGTGAACTTGTTGGATTTGACATTGATATTGCAAAGCTTATTGCAAATAAATTATTCGGTGAAGATGGACATATCGAATTTTTAAAACAAGGTTTTGCAGCTCGGTGGGCCAATGCAAATAGTGGGAAAATTGATTTTGGCATCCAGATTACAACAGTTCATAGCCAGCGGCCGACAAAAGTTGCCTTTACACGTAGCTACGTAGACTCTGGTATTGTTCTAGTATCTAAAAAGGGGTCCGGAATTAATAAAATAGCTGATGCAAATAAAAGCAATTTTACAGTTGCAAATCTTACAGTTCCTGCACAAGAAGATCGTGCTAAACGGCTATTCCCAAAAGCAAAATTGATAGTATTTGACTCGACAGCAGCACAGTTCAATGCTGTCCGCACAGGCCGAGCAAATGCAGCCCAACTAGATGAACCTATAGCTCGTTGGTATGCTAGTCAGCATGATGACGTACTAGTTACAGAAGACTGGATTACTCCACCCACAAACAATGCTGTTTTTACCAAGCTTGGTGATTTTACTTGGTGGTTAGTTCTAGATACATATGTAAACGAACTTAGGAACGGTTCACTATATCCGGAGTATGCTGAAATCTACAAAAAATGGTTTGGAGAACGACCCCCGCATACAAAATTCTGGATAGAAGAACAATTAAGGGCAAAAGAAGGTAAATAGAAAATTTATTTTTGTTCTTGCTAGATTAGTTTCAAAGGTGGGCACAATAAGAATATTGTGCCCACTCATGTTTTTACAATGAGTATCTTTTTAAGAATATTTGGGGAAAGTTGTAAGTTAAATTTTGCTCTAACCCATGAATTTGGGTGATGTCTAAATTAATCGTCCTTAATTAATTTTTAAAATCTTCCTCGGATAAGCCTCCCTAAAATTATGGAAATATTCATTGATTATTTTGGTCTAAGTTTTATTCAGTCTCAATTGCCTCGCTTTTGGAATGGTTTCCAACTTACTATAGCTATCGCTGCCGCCTCTATGATTGGAGCTGTAACATGGGGTCTGTTACTTGTAGGTCCTCGTATGTCGGGTATTAAACCCATTGTATGGCCGTTAATGGCTTATGTAGAGTTTATTCGAAATACACCTCTTATATTGCAAATATATTTGTCTTATTTTGGTTTACCTTTAATTGGTCTTCCTCTATCTGCTTTTATATGCGGTGTGATTGCTATCGCCTCTCAACATGGTGCTTTTTTGTGTGAAATTATCAGATCAGGTATTGAAGCAGTTTCTAAACAACAATGGGAGGGAGCTTTAGCACTTGGCATGACAAAAAGAAAGGCTAAATACAATGTAATATTACCACAGGCCCTTTTGAAGGTTGTACCTCCAATTGGTAATCAGCTCGTGATCTTAATAAAAGACACATCGCTAGTTTCTGCAATTGGTATAATTGAACTTACACTCAGTGGTAAGATGGTAATTGAGCGAAGCGGAGCTTCCTTCGAAGTATTCCTTTTTATTGCATTGCTCTACCTTATACTTACAACAACTTTTGGTTTAATTCTAAGATTTGTCGAAATTTACCTAAGGGAAAGGCAGTAATCTATGTTTGATGTTTTTTTTTCAAATCTTCCTTACTTTATGAAAGGAGCTGTTCAGACTGTATGGCTAGCTTTAGCAGGTGTTGGTTTTGGAACCATCTTTGGTTTAATTATAGGGGTAGCTAATGCATCTATGGGGGGGGGAGTTGCAAAATTTATCAATGTATACGTATTCTTGATACGAGGAATTCCGGTTCTAGTTTGGATGTTTTTAGCTTACTATATGTTACCACAACTAGGTTTAATTATAGGAGATTTATTTGCTGTGATTGGATCTCTCATACTATATACAGGAGCTTTTGTTTCTGAGATAGCTCGTGGCGCTGTTTTATCTGTACCAAAACACCAGATTGATTCGGCAAAAGCATTAGGTATGAATAAATTCAATATTCTACGTTTAGTTATCATTCCACAAGCTATGAAAATGTCGATCCCTTCTTTACTTAATAATTCTGTTATGATGATTAAAGCAACTGCCTATGTATCTGTAGTGGGTGTTTGGGAATTGACATATGCTGCGAGGGAAGTTGTAGAACGGACATTGGCAGCATTTCAGGTCTTTTTCGGGGTAATGTGTATTTACTTTTTAATTTGTTATCCTTTAACAATAGTTGCTAGTCAATTAGAGAAACGGTATTCATATGAACACTGATAAAGAAGTGCCTATGATCCAGGCTAAAGAAATCCATAAGAGTTTTGGTGACTTAAAAGTTCTGAATGGAATATCATTCAACGTTAAGCGGGGTGAAGTCATTGCTATTATTGGTCCTAGTGGTTCTGGAAAGTCGACTTTATTGAGGTGTCTTAATTTTCTTGAAGAGCATGATAATGGAGAAATATTGATTGACGGAGACCCACTAGGATATAGTCTTAATGAAAATAAAACACGAGTTCGTCAATCAGAAAAAGAGATTGCAAAGTTAAGATCAAATGTAGGAATGGTTTTTCAAAGTTTTAATTTGTTTCCACATCGGAGTGTCAAGGATAACATCACTATGGCACCCATTAGTGTAAAAAAGATAAAAATAAGTGAAGCAAATAAAAGTGCTAAAAAATTACTTGATAAAGTAGGGCTTCTTGACAAAATTGATGAGTTCCCTTCCCGTTTGTCAGGAGGACAACAGCAACGAGTAGCTATTGCTCGTGCCCTTGCAATGGAACCAAAAGTAATGCTTTTTGATGAAGTTACTTCTGCACTAGATCCAGAATTAGTAGGTGAAGTTCTTTATGCTATTAAGCAACTTGCTGAAGAAGGTATGACGATGGTTATTGTGACACATGAAATGCAATTTGCTATGGATGTCAGCAATAGGCTTATATTTATGGATTCAGGTAAAATCATTGAAGAAGGTAGTCCTCAAGTATTATTGAAAAATCCTAATAGTAAAAGACTAAAAGAATTTCTGCACAGGTTTCGCTCTTCTTTTGCTTAAATACATATTTTAAAAAAGGTGACTGCAGTCATAGAATCAACAGTGTTAAATATATGTATACATGGTTAACATGTAACAGGTATCACTGCCGGTCAGGCTGGTTACACTTCTGGAGGAGAGAAGCAGATGCTTGCTATCGGGAGGGCGTTGATGTCAAAACCTAAAATGATCCCGCTCGATGAACCTTCAATGGATCTTGCGCCACAGCTTGTTGAAAAAATCTTTGAAATGGTTAAAGATCTCAACTAACGTGAAGGAGTCAGTTTTTTACTTGCTGAACAAAATACTAATAATGAAGATATCAAAGAGTTTTATTTAGGCATGGGTGGTTTTGGTCGGAAAATCTTCCGTGATGTAAAAAACTACAGACGACGTAAACGATGGCTCTAGTCGTTCCCTATCGTTAGCCAATATTCTGAATTTCTCATCAAAGACAAAAAAATGAGCAATGAAGATTCAAAAATCGGCATCGTAGCTGGTGCTGGTCCATATGCAGGACTGGATTTAGCACAAAAAATATTGCAGCAAACCAGTGCAATAATTGATCAGGATTATCTGCCAACTATCTCAATTTCCACTCCTGCCAATATTGCAGACCGTACCCGTTTTCTTTTGGGGCAAACCACTAAGAATCCCGCCCACGTCATTTTCCATAATTTAACTGAATTAGAAGATCTCGGTGCAACAGTTGTGGGAATTCCCTGCAACACCGCACATGCAACTGCAATCTGGGATGTATTTATGAAAAAGCTCGAACAATCCGGAAGCCGCCTCAAGTTGCTGGATATGATCGCAGAAACAGTCGACTTTTTAAAGGAAGCCTGTCCGGAAGTTAAAATAGTTGGTGTGCTTTCCACAATCGGAACCTGGAAAGCAGGGTTTTACCCGAAATTGCTAGGTGAAGCCGGTTACGAAGTCAGAATACTTGAGGAGCCACAACAACAGCGTTTACACGACGAAGCCCTGTTTCATCCGGAATATGGAATCAAAGTACAGGTACATCCTGTAAGCA
>Ga0209709_10002415_pt1 | contig 16340 bp, 11 predicted proteins | sample ArcticOcean_MG_C_2_FD_187435 | JGI IMG/M metagenome (GOLD analysis project Ga0209709, IMG submission 187435) | Marine microbial communities from western Arctic Ocean - ArcticOcean_MG_CB4_136 (SPAdes) (version 2) | ecosystem: Environmental > Aquatic > Marine > Oceanic | place: Arctic Ocean... | reverse complement strand
TGTATGCTTTCTTTGGCATCGGCGCCGGCTTTGGTCCAGCGATTCTATCTCATTACGCTGAAGTCCAAGGCGAATGGGGCAACGTCTTGATTTACGCCGCTATTGCCTTAGTGCTCGGTTCCCTGCCTTTACTGACTCTTGGTAAGTACACCGACTTTACGTCGCCTGATTAACTCATGGACTGGATTCACGCTAAAAGCCTGTCTTGCCACAGAGGACTTGGCTAGCTATAGCTCAAAAAACACGTCTAGTCCTTGTCGAAAAACCTGAGCATTTCTTGCGCAACAGGCTCAGAGAAGGCATCTAAGAACCCTGTGCCCCAGTCTAAAAAGTCAGTGCGGGTTCCCATGTTTAAAAATGGATCTACGCGCTTAGTCTGTTCGTACAGATCATCCTTTGGGTTCATGACCAACAAGGGTTGACTCATCTCGGAAAGGTGACGGGTGTAGTCATGGGTATAATTAAAGGCGGCACGATGCCCCCACTCATAGTTTTCGCCACCCCGCATATTTTCTGCCATTGAAACAGCACAATCTTCTAACGTCATGCCTGGACCTCGATATTTCATTATCCGTTCCCACATGATCCGGAACCGTGAGCCCTCTATGTCTAGCGATATTGGAGCGAAGTACTCACGGAAATGATCAAGCTCCAATTGTGTGAAAATGGGGGCGGATATGTTGATGAGTTTCTTGACTACTGACGGTTGCTGGCGGGCAACTTCGACAGCAACCATCGAACCGGTATGATAACCGATTAGATTAACTGACTTTAAATTTAGCTTAGCAATCACTTCGCCGATGGCCTCAGCATAATTTTCTACTGTCACATTGGGCTTTTCCGGCGGGTGGTCAGATTCACCATAACCTGGATAATCAGGCGCGACTACCAGACGGTCTGAACCCAAGTAGGGCATGATTTTATTGAACGACCGGCCAGACTTAGGGGCCATGTGCAAACAGATAATAGTGGTTTTTTCTGACAGTTGGCCCGATTCTCTTAGATGCAACTGCCCGTAGTTACCGCTAACATAACACCTCCGAACCTTTGTATCTGACTGCATTTCAAACCTCCTTATTTCCATGATCGCTTAACTCGAGCTACTTTGGCATCGGCTACAACAGGAATCAAATGACCTATAACTGTATCAATCATTTATCTTAATCGCTATAGTTATGGCTTATCAAATACTGGATCTTTAAACACGACAATCAATGTCCAGCTATGAGCTAATGCTTTTAATACATATAATCCTCTTCTGTTACTGGCTAGGAGGTGATATTGGTGTATTTTATTCCAGTAACTTTGTGGTAGATTCCAAGCTCTCTAGAGAAACTCGCTTAATAGCCGCCAAAATCATGCTGGGCTGTGATCTAATACCGAAGATTTGCATGAGCCTGATGCTTACCGTCGGAGGTATTCTTACTCACTACAACGGTATTGACCATCCATTATGGCAATGGATTGGCATAATACTGCTGGGGCCGACTTGGTTAACTTTAGTGCTGGTGCAGCATTTCAAACATCAGGCTGTCTACATTCCCGCCCTGACCAAAATTGACTTTTATTTTCGATGTCTAATGGTTGCTGGCATTGTCCTCTCCTGCGCCATCTCTGCCACCACTGGCAGATTAGACGAAGCCACTTGGATTACAGCCAAACTGTTGGGCTTTGCTTTTCTGATATTCTGTGGGCTTATGATTCGAGTAAACCTTAAAGATTTTAGCGCCAGCTACGCTAAAATTGCACAGGATAATTATGATGAAGCAGACAATCAAGCAATGGCGCTCAGCCTTAATAAGGTTAAGCCATGGGTAGTAACCATCTGGATAGTGTTAGTGCTTGAAGCTGCATTAGGCATCGTGAAGCCGATTATCTAACTCTGATAACTTTAGACTGTCTCTGATCGATGAGCGTGACATAGTCCTCTAGTGGTAACCAATGGCAAGGTGATCTCAGCTGTATAATTTAGCGGACGATTACCCCAGACAACCATAAAGACCGTTAGGCCTTGTGCCTAAAGTTCCCAATCTTGACCCTATGGTATCCCTAACGAATTTGGGCCAATAACGATAGTTGAAAGGGTGTCACTACCGTTTTAGGGGATGCGTGACCGTGACATACAGTTAGCGTTTATTAGAGACTCAGATCTATAAAACATCCAGGAAGGTTGAGTGTAAGAATTTGTGCAACACAGAGACGATCACTGGACAGCTAAATCAAATACAAACATATAAAATGGCGACGATCATGATTGTCGCACTTAAAGACAGACGTTAATCAAAGCCTAATTCGGTCTGCTTAGGCATCCTAACGCCTACCTCAAAATAGTCCAAATAACGCGCTTAGACAAGAATCGGGTCGCTTATGCTGCCCAATACTTACCAGACGAGGCATAGATGATTTTAGAGCGCCTGACTACGAGCCAGACCAGAACCCATCAAAATTGTGCTGGCATGGCCAACCGCAGTTTATGGCCGGATGCGTCGGCTGTTAGTGTCCTCCTACAATTAACTCATAGAAGCACAACTGAAAATGGAGGCGACAAGCATAGTCGATTACGCACGCTCTAAAGAGACGCTGGAATCTATGTCGAAGCTAATCAATAAATGATAAAATTGAGCGAAATAAGAGAGCGATACTATTGCTTATAAGGTCAGATTTGACGCCATAAAAAAGGTCGAGAATACTACATTACAATGTGACTTAGGTGCGGTGGTATGGGAATAAATGCCATCGTAAAAGATTGCTCCACCTCCGCCGCAATGGTTAGGTTGGTATGCCAAGATTGGGGCACCGAGAAAGAAACCGTCGTACTAAGCCAAGGCCTTGGAACAAGTGCATTTTAGGTAGGTGAAACGTCCGCAAATACATCAAAGTAACTTGCGCATAAGTCATTGATTTAGGATTACTGTTTGAGCGGCAGAAAACATAATGGCGCCATGCTTTGCATGACGCCAGTTACGATACTTACCACTTAGATAATCAGAACCTATAGCTAGCGCTGACCGAAACTAAACGCGGATTCCCTGGCGTTCCGAGAATTACCAAAGGCTCAGATGCGTCGTCAAAAATACCGTTAGGTCCAAGGTTAGGGAAATTATTTTCTACATCATGATAATACTTTTCGTCAGTAAGATTCTCTGCATGAAGCATGAGCTCCCAACCACCACTCTTAATACCAGTAGCTACGTTCACTGTATGGTAATCGGTATTGTCCAACGGTGAACCGGGAGGCATAGTCCTCATCTTTCCACGGTAATTGATCTGTAGATCAAAGATAAATTCCATCCCATTGGCCATACCTTTGTTGTAGTAAGCGCCTAGCGCAACGCCATCATCAACTGCGCCTGAAGGTGTTGTGCCACTCATGTCAACATCCCCTATCATTGTCCCCCCATCCCACTCTGCATCGAGAATGCCTATGGCACCGGAGAGGAGCAGGTTTTCCGTAGCCTGATACACAACCTCTAGCTCAATACCAGTTTGTTGTGAATCACCGACGTTAGTCACTTGCTCATAGATCGATCCATCCGGCTCTGTAATGACGCCTGTAAAAAGTCGATCATCATAATCAATCCAGAAGGCAGCGATTGCAGCAGTGCCTCTTCCATCACCGAATGAACCCTTCAATCCGATTTCTGCTTGCAACACTTCTTCAGGATCCCATGTTGGAAGCTTTACAGGGTCACCATTTGCGTCAACTATGATCGGCTCATAACCAACCCCCCCAGGTTCATAGCCTTTGGAAATCGTAGCGTAAAGCATAGAGTCATTTTCTAAGGTACGAGAAACAGATAATCGCGGTGTGACCTCGGTACCATCAATCTTATTGTCTGTACCAAGAGAAGGCGCCGTCTCGTCAACTATTGTCATATAACTTTCCCACGAATCGACTCTTAAGCCGAAGTCTATTGCCCAGGGTCCCGACTCATAGCTCACATTACCAAACGCTGCGATGTGCTTTCTTTCAGCATCATACCAAGCCGAACGTATGGAAAAAGGACCACCAGCCCAAGCGCCAAATGTTTGCGTCGACCTTTCTGATTTCTCGAAATTGAGGGAATACAAACCAGCCTGCCACTGCAAGTCGCTATCTGTGGTGGACGTAAATCTCAGCTCATGTGTAGTGGTTTCAAAGTCTTCGACCTGATTACCGTCAAACCACAGCTCATAAACAAGGTCAACGTCAACTGGCCTATCCGCATCCGTCTCGGTATATGAACCTATATAGGTCATATCGAATCCATCATTCTCCCAAACGGTCTCCCAATGTAATCCTTTTGTCTCTTTATCACTTGTGGACGGGCTATCAATATCCGAGACATAATTGTATTGAAAGTTACCTGGTGTTGCCGATGCAGACTCTTTGACCCAATTGTTATTATGGCCATCCCATTTATTAATCCGAGCAGCTACATATAAAGAAACATTTTCTGACAGAGGCCCAGCTATTTGAATTCTTCCGCCCTCTTCCTCATACCCAGCAATACTGTCGTCTTTGGTGGTTATGTTGTACATAAAGCCATCATCTTCTCTCGTATATAAGAATGCTCGCATTGCCCAATCATCGCTGAGAGGGATGTTAATAGATCCCTCCACGTCCACAGAGCTTTGCTCGCCTGCCATAACCTTGACTGAACCGGAAACGGCCTCAGCAGACGGTCTCTTGGTTACAAACTTAACCGCACCTCCGATGTTGTTCCCACCGTAGAGAACTCCTTGCGGTCCCTTCAATACTTCTACTCGTTCGAGATCACCAAAACGCGCTGATGGGTCAGAGATAAGTTGTACATCATCTAAATAAAATCCGACACCTTGAGTGAGACTAAACGCGCCCATACCTCTCATAGTCACATTTGGGTAGCCATCAGATCGCGTATTTAAATTGAAATTAGGAACCGTCATACCGATTTTATCTAACGTTTTCATGTTTTGACGAACTATCGTATCCCCCGAAATAGCTACCACTGATTCGGGGACATCTATTAAATTTTCCTCTCTTTTTCTAGCTGTAACGATAATTTCGTCTAATTTCACGCCGTCAGCTAGAACTTTTACTGATGGCGTAGCTATTAGAGCACCGACTGTCAGAAGCGCATAAATTACTCTTACTTTTTTTATAGGATTCATATCTTGTCCACCCCCACGAAAATTATTATCGGCGATCAATCGAAGTCAGAACTTTGCCTTTAATTGAACATATAATCTAACTCACGCTAGCCTAGGTCGCATACGAAAACCATGCCAGATCCTAGCGATTAAAAAGTACCGTATCTAATTAGCAATAAGTTGTCAATCAGTTAATTTAATTGTACGTGTACAATTAAATTAACATGCTTCCAAATTAAAAGAATACGCTATGTAAGGAATAGTTCTTCCCTGAATGTAATTTAGAGAACCTAGAATTCCGACTTGATCAAAACCAAATTGCTAGAATGACATTCGTACTAAATACGCTCCATCTTTTGCGCAAAAAATCGATTGATAAATCAAAAACCTTAACATCACTCTGAGCCAGGACACTGTTCTCAACGCGCATTGGCCGATTTAGTGCGCCAAGCGCAGTGGAACTCTAAAAGTTTCAACACAAAAGCAATTCATCAATCCGCTGGCGGGCGGATAATTCGCTTCTTTTGTAAATTAGCGGCGTTATCGAAAAATTTTAATGCCTAATATTAAAAACCTTTTTTTGGCTACGAATTGCGCGTCGCACCATTATGATCACGGACCCTATGGAGAATACGGGCTAATGTGATCATAGGTGCGGCCGTCATTACTTAAAAGTCTACGCGAACATCAATACCCCAAGTCATTGGCGCAGTCGCGTAGGCTTTGTCAGGACTGGTCGTTGCTTTCCAATAAACTTCATCAGTTAAGTTCTTACCCCAAAGCGCCAGATTCCAATTGCCCACAACCGGAGTATAGCTAATGCGTGCATTGATGATAGGGTCGTGGTCAATCAATGATCCCGGATTATTCGACACCAAAGAGTACGACTTGTCTTCGATCGCAACGTCACCACCTAAGCTGATTTCACCGCCCGCAAGATCTGCGCGCCAAAGAAACCCGATATTGGCCTGATACTCAGGGGCATTTTTCAGCTTTTTAGCCTCCCCACAGGCAATAGTGGCAATCCCGCCTGGGCACGTCGCGCCACTCACAGAAATAGTGTCCGCCTGCAGCTGCGTAAGACCACTAAACTCACCGTCATTGGTGCCAAGATTACCAAATATCTCAAGGTTCTCTGTTGGCTTGAAAATAGCCTCAAGTTCCAAACCTTGTACGGTGGCAGCATTAAGATTAAAGCGGGTAAAACCAAGTCCCGGAACAGTTGCACCAACTTGCATTTGGTCATACTCAGTATAGAAAATCGTTGCGTTCAATCGCAACCGGTCATTCATAAGATCCGAACGAATACCGAATTCATATGAGGTAACCTCTTCCTCCTCAACCGGAAGAAAACACGACGTAGGGCTAAAGCAATCGGCTGAAAATCCAGGAGTTTTGTAGCCGGTAGAAGTGGACAGGTACATAAATAGGTCCTCATTAGTCTGATACTCAACTTTAATAGTGTAAGTCTCATTCTTCATGTCGACGGAGTCTGCGTTGCTAAAACCGAAGGCCTTATTTATACCTGAGAAATCGCGCGTCTCGTCGGTATATCTCAAACCACCAACAAGTGTTAACTTATCATTCATTGCTAACGATCCCTGTGCAAAGACCGCTAGCGATTCTGTTTCAGTGAGCGAAACATGATTGAAAATAAATACTGAGTCATAGTCAACTTCCTCATCCCAGTAATACAAACCTGCCACATAGTTAAAGGCGCCATCGAAATTCGATGAAATAGTCACCTCTTGGCTGAGTTGTTCCTGATCTGTTTTTTGAGTAAAGGGGAAGCTAACGAACATTGCCGCATCATCTTCAAGAGTTCTTCGGGCGGTCAAAGATACGAAATCATAATTACCAATAGTACCCTCTATTTTAAGCGATGCTCCAGACATGGACACATCACTGCGGTAACCAGTAAAACAGCCCACGGACAGAAATATTCCAGGCGTAAAGCTTGAGCACGTCACTCCATACGCAGGTTCAGTCGTATAGACATTTTGGTCTCGGTCTGTCACGACTGAGCCATCACTCTCGCTAATGATACTTGCAGGTGTTGGATCTGATTTGTCATTAACATCATCGATAGTGAGGGTACCAGTCCAGTCCTCATTAAAGTTATGCCGCAAGCTAGCTCTAAATACTGTGATATCCCTCTCCCCAACGTCTCGTGCATTGCTGGCTAAATCACCATTAGGAGTCACTCGGGTAAAGGCGTCACGTTGTTTGTTCAAAACAGCTACGCGGAAGGCGGTATCTTCAGATAACGCAACGTTTGCGACCGCCTTAATCATTCCTCTGCCATCGCTACCAACGCCGCCGGTCAAACTCAACGTGTTGTCATCTTGTGGGCTAACAGTTACAACTCGAATAGCGCCACCATTAGAGTTGCGCCCGAACATAGTACCTTGAGGGCCACGTAAAACTTCTATCTGAGCAACGTCCGCAACATCCAGCAGGCCACCAATAGTTCGCCCCATAAAAACCCCATCGAGGTAAGTACCTACAGCCGGATCCGGGTTTCTCGAATCATCTTCGCCAATCCCTCTAAAATATATGCGAGATGAGTTAGCGGGCCCAGTACCATTAATGATAACTGCGTTTGGCACATGGCGACCGACGTCGAGTAGATTACCTATAGACTTTGATTCAATGCTAGCTCTGTCTATTGCTGTCACAGCAACTGGGACCGATTGAATCGACTCAGCGCGACGCTCAGCTGTAACTATGACTTCTTCAATTTTGCTTCCTCGATCGGCAACATCCTGTGCTACTGCAAAACTGGCGGCAAAGGTACCTACGATTAGTGGCAATAATATGGATGATTTCATGCTGTACTCCTCTTTTTTCACGGGACACTTTTAGTGCACTGACAATGCGACACACTCCAATATAGCCATAATGATATATGAATAGAATATATGTCAAGTGTTTGTGCCTTTAGATCCCTCGCATGAAATCGAAGCTGCCCAGCTGTCCTACTATAGTTTTTAGGCCACAATATTATTTTTGGCAAAAAATTTTAGTATTTTCAGCTACTATCACTATGACCTATCAGACAGGTTAAAGGAATATCAAATCTAGATATTGCTATATATAACTTTTCATTTTATATTAAGTCAGGGTTTCTAAATCGGATTTAAGTCATGCCGGCTCCACTACAACACAGTCTTTACGTCAGGGGAGATGCTGAGCAAGCCTCAAAACAAGAATTCGTGTCGGGGCTTCGGGGCTACCTGCTCAATGATATGGCGGCGGCAATGAAGGAACGGTATATTTCCGACATTGAGCCTACCATGGCACAGAAGCCCAAAACGGGCGAAGAAGTGCATAAGGCTCTAAAAGGAACAGGTCTATTCAAGTTTTACTCTAGTATGCGCTATAACGCGCAGGAGATGGTTTGGAGAAGCGTCCTTCGACCGCTTCATCGATCTATAGATAAAGTAAGTCAACGCATGGATGTTGTCAGTGCCAATTGCGATAAGTCCAAATTAACCTTAAACCCAAACCAAGAAATTCCACACAATGTTTCTGCAATTGACGTACATTTAGCGCCGGGGTCTTATCACCGCGAAGATGAGTCAGCCGACTGGATGGGAGGCGCCCTCTACGATCACGGTTTAAATATTTTTTCCTTCGGGATGATGGGAGAGAATTTGGATGATATTGGCCAATCGATGGCCCAATACATCGCCAGGAAATTCCCTGATTTCTCTCCATCAACCATCTTAGATCTTGGCTGCACAGTGGGCCACAATACCTGCGCTTGGAAACTGACCTTCCCGAATGCTGAAATTACCGGTATTGATGTGGCATCTGCCTGTCTAAAATATGGCCATGCCAGAGCCCTTGATCAAGGTGTGGACATCAATTTCAAACAAATGAACGCCACAGCCTTAGACTTTGCAGATAGCAGCATTGATGTGGTTTTTTCATCGATGTTTCTTCATGAGTTGTCAGTAAAGGATATTCGTAAGGTGATGGAGGAGGCACACAGAGTCCTCCGCCCTGGCGGGTTAATGCTGCACATGGAGCTCCCACCAAATGACAGCATGTCCCCTTTTGATGCGTTCTATCTAGATTGGGATGCGTACTATAACAATGAGCCTTACTACAAATCATTTCGCGATCAAAATTTTACCCAGTTACGTCTAGATGCTGGATTCAAGCCAGAGCATTTGATTGAGCTAATTACTCCCCAATATACCTATATGGATGCTGACGCGTACAGTCAGGCTATTGATGCGGAGCAAGGCTTTGATGGCAATACCGGTAGACTCGCAGAAGGCTTGCAGTGGTTCGGATTTGGCGCTTGGAAATAAACTGCTTAACAAGAACGGCCAAGCGAGCGGAAAATCATAGCATGATCAAAACAGCGCCAAATAACAATGAGAGATACTACTATCGCAAGTAATACGGACCAAAATTTCACCATGGATACTAGGGGTAAACGCCCTAGCTTCTTCCATTCACCCGAAACTGATGCCGTAATGACCGCCCTACTTGAGACCATGTCTCAACTATGGGCAACCCGCAATCAGGTGCAAATCCTTGAAAAATTACTTATCCAAAAATCTGTAATTACCCAAGATGAGTTAGATATCTTTGACTTTAATATCACTGAAAAAGGACAGGATAACCAAGCGATGCAGGACTTTTTTGCAGATGCATTTAGGGCAATGGGCGCGAGCGTTCAATCGATCGACAGTAGGAATCAAGAGGTAGACGAAGCTCAAAACTCTACTACCAAGCGAGATCAAATATGATGCTAGAGCAGCTCGCACTTATCGTTCATGTACTGGGCTGGGTATTTTGGCTGGGAACTGACCTAGGTGTTTTGCTAACATGCCGCTATGCAGAAAGAGGCAGTCTGTCGGTAGAAACTCGACTGACATTACTCGAAGTGGGAATGATACTTGACCGACTGCCACGATTTGCTGTGCCACTTGTCTGGGGCAGTGGTGTGATACTTTCCGAGAAAATGGGTTATGGTTTTTTACCTGTGCCATTAGGACTCATTATTACAGCTATGTGGCTTGTTGCAACCTACCTAATCACTTTTACAGAGCAAAATAGCAAGCCTTTTACTTTCGGATTATGGGGCCAGACCTTCTTTTATTGCGCTGTCATTTTAGGGATGGGACTAGGCGCTTCATCGCTACTATACACTGGCGAGATACCCCTCTGGCTCGCACTTAAATGGTATGCCTATGTCATCGTTGCCATAGCAGCTCTTGTGCTCGAAAAGTATTTCGTGCCAGTGATAGTGGGATTCCAAAAACTTGCTACTGAAGGCGCTACGGAAGTAGGTAATGCCCAGCTAAGTTCCGATCTAAGACCAGTTTATGCTGCGGTACTAAGCATCTATTCTGGTACTTTATTAGCGGGCCTTGCGGGCCTACTAAAGCCGATACTATAAGTCACCCTGTTGCCCAACTGCTTTGTCGGCAATCAAATTAGGCTCTAGAAGATCCGCCCAAAGGACTTAAATTTCACAGCCCACAGAAAACCCTTGGCCGGTCGCGGCCAGTAGTGATCTGGGCGCAAAACAATCACCTACGCATACAATATCGAAACCGGCTTCCTTTAATGGCTCTAATAGCGCATCGTTTGGAGTCCTAGAATTCGAGTAAGTGATGGCTGAAATATCGTGCAACTCGTCAATAGAATTATTGTAAACATTCCGAATAGCCAGTAGACCTTGATCCAGCCGATCACAATTAATCGGCTCATGATTGGCAATGACTTTAACGCCCCTGCTGTGCAAGCGATGATAGATTTTCTGTCGATTAATCAAGGAACAATCCGATGCGATGCGATCGCGGGGCGTTACAATTATGACCTCCGCGAAGCGGTCACACAAAAATTCTGCCGCCGCATACGTCATCTCAGTATGGTCTCTGTCAAAAATAATAATGCGACCATCGTCATTAAATTTTCGCTCTATAATATACGCCACGAGCGAACGTAGGTCCCTCACAAAACCCTCTTGAACATAATCTTTTGGGACAAACTCAGGCACGAGCATTGTAGCTCCGGTTGCCAAGATTATTCGATCTGGCTCTAGGGCTTGGATATCTTCAACTGAGGCTTGCTGATCAAGGATGTAATTCACGCCCTCTCTTTTACCGGCTGTATATTGGTAATCATAAACACTACTGAGGTTTTCTGATCCAGGCAAGCACGCATGTAGTCGCGTTTTTCCGCCAAGCAAATTTTCGCTACCTAAGACGGTTACCGAATGTCCTCGGGCCGCTGCTACCCAAGCCGACTCTAGACCTGCCACACCAGACCCAACAACTAAAAGCTTAAGCGGCCGCTTGGTCTTTTCAGGTCGCCACAAGGCTTCACCATCGAGACCCAGTGTGGGATTGTTATCACAGGCCATGCCGCCATTTTCAACGGTCATGCGCCAACAGGTGTTACAAGAAACACAGTACCTGATTTGATCTTCTTGGCCTTTTCGCGCTTTCTCACCCCAGGCAGCATCGGCGATCAAGGCCCTACCTAAAAACACCAGATCTGCCGTGCCATTTGATAGCGCCTCCTCGGCCTCATTAGGGTCAGTGATATAGCCCAGTGCACCAGTGGCGACAAAAGGGGCCACAGCCCGTAGTCTTTTGATATCGCTTAAATATGGTGCACGCGGACCCTCAGCACCGGGAAGATGCTGCCATAATGTATTTGAGTGTGATCCCCAGACGAAAGTCCAGTAGTCCAGATCGCCGTATTCAGAAATTTTTATTGCGATCTTTTCAGCTTCCTCTAGGTTTATACTGCCAGCGATCCCATCACTCGCCACTAATTTAATACCGATGATAAAAGGACGTCCACAGACCTCACGAATACGCCGAATCAGTTTAACAACGAACAACGCTCTGCCGTCGATATCACCGCCAAACTCATCAGTTCGCTTGTTAGCATGGGGAGACAAGAACTGGTGAAACAGATGCCCATGTCCCGCTGAGATTTCCACGCCAGAGAATCCGGCACGCTGCAGACGCTGCGATGAATTCGTCCACTCTTCAATTAGCTCATGGATCTCTAGGGTCGACAATACTCTTGGTACTGTCCAGCTTAAATCATCAGGTAGTGACGAGGCGCCGACGGCACCATCATTTCTACCTACGGCATGACGCCCCCGGCCGGCATCTTGAATCTGCCCTAAGAGCCTAGTGTCATAAACCTCTACCGCATCAACTAACTTTTTCAGCTGCCCAAGTGAACTGTCAGAATAGGCATGCACTCTGTTGGCTGCGGGTAGATGCGACAACATCGCAAGGGGCTCGGTAACAATCAATCCGGCACCACCCTTTGCGCGACTGGATAGGTAATTTACAAGTTTTTGGGTAGCCAGCCCATCTTTGGCGAAATGCGTAAGGATTGACGCATAAGCCAAGCGATTTCGCAGAGGCACACCGCCCAACTGCCAGGAAGAAAAGAGATTTGGATACTTGGTCATAAGTTAGAAGTTTCCTGGAATTTCTCAGTAATAGTAGTTTAAAAGATCACAAAAATTTAGCTACAATGTAACATTACGGTAACATAATAAATTTCATATTGTTGATTTCAAAGAATTAATAATGTATAAATTATCTCTCTAAAAACATCTATTGCGGACAGCTGTCATGACTAAAATAATAGTATTATTCAAGTTAAAAGAAGGCGCAAGTAAAGACGATTATGAGGAATGGGCTAGGTCAACTGATCTGCCAATGGTTAGAAATTTAAAATCAGTCGATCATTTTGAAGTTTTTCGAAGCCGCGGTTTATTTGGCTCAGATGGAGCCGCACCCTATGATTACATCGAAATAATCTCTGTCAATAATGACTCAGAATTTAATGAGGAGGTTGGTAGCCAAATGATGGGTAAGGTTGCTGAACAATTCGGTACCTTTGCCGAAAACCCACAATTTATCTTAACCAATTCCCTAGACAACTAGCAGGCAACATATGAGTTCATCAGTAGGTAAAGTTGCATTATGCACTGGCGCCGGCAGTATCCGAGGAATCGGCGCTGGTATCTTGTTGGCTCTCGCGAAAAAGGGCTATCGGCTTATTGTAAGTGATCTGGGTAATAACAGTGAGCTTCAGAATAACGGAACTGCGACACAGGCGATGAAAGCTGTGGTGGCAAGCCTTGTCGCCGAAGGCGCTGAGGTCAGAGCGATACCCTGTGATGTGAGAGACGAGAAACAAGTGTCGCGCATGTTCAGTGAGACTATAGAGGCCTTTGGTAGGATTGATGTGTTGATTAACAACGCCGGAGTTGGTTATTTCATGCGACCCTTTGTCGAGGTGCCGCTTGACGAATGGAAGCAGGTAATGGATGTCAACTTGACCGGCACATTTCTGTGTTCTCAGGAAGCTGCGAAACATATGATAAGCGCCGGTAACGGCGGACGTATCATTAATATCGCTAGCCAAGCGGCGAAAACGGGCTTTCCTCACCTGGCTGCATACGTCGCCACCAAACATGGCTTGGTAGGTCTTACCCGTTCCAACGCTTGCGAATTGGGGGAGTACGGGATCACTGTAAATGCTATATGCCCGAATCATATCACCACGGAGCTGGGTGAGAAACAAAACGAGTACTATGCTAAATTTCAAGGTTTAACCGTTTCCGAGTACCTGAGCGCAATGAAAAACCGCATTCCTATGAGGCGTCATTGCACAGTGGATGATGTAGCAGCTCTGGCAGGATTTCTTGTTAGCGATGAAGCCGCATATATGACAGGTGAAGCGCTTAACGTAAGCGGCGGCGAAGAGACTCACTAATAAACTGGCACTTTAGCGACACAGAAAACCGCCCTATCAGACTGTAAAGTTTTCTCATGCGGAAGGCTCCGCGTGATACAGAGATAAGTCTTCTCGGTATGGCCAACGCACAAAGAAACGGCGCCATACTTGCAGAAGCAGCGAACTAAAGATATATTAGCATATCAATAGAACTCCAGCACAATCCGTCGTAGGGACCTTGCCGTAGATTAAAAGCTTGTGGACAACTAATCGGGCTCAGTTAGATAGCCTTAGGAGCTAGTGCTATGGAATTTGGAGCTGTGATGGAGCCCTCCCCAGGGTATACCGCGCCTCTTGCCACTGAAATAGAGGCATTAGGTTTTGATATCTTACTCTGCCCGGATACCCAAAATCTCTCACCAGACCCCATCGGCCAATTATCGCTTGCCAGTCAAACCACCACCACATTAACGCTAGGAACAGGAGTAACCAATCCTATCACAAGGGATGCAGCGGTTATGGCGTGTGCCTTAGGCACGCTCGATATAGAATCTGGCGGCAGAGCCATATGCGGTATTGGTCGAGGCGATTCCTCAGCGGCACACATTGGCGTTCGAAGCAGTACCACCGCTGAATTGCGACGCTATATAGAATCTTTTAGAGCTTATGTGAATGGCGAAGAGGTCGAGCGCAACGGAAAGCATTCAAAGCTTCGCTGGTTAGAAGGCCAAGCCGCGCGGTCAATTGCCATCGATGTCGCCTGCACCGGGCCCAAGACCATTGAAATGGCGGCCGATGTCGCAGACAGAATTACTTTTGCGGTCGGCAGTGCACCAGAGCGAATAGCCTGGGCAATGGCTGTTGCAGAGGATAGATTACGGACAACCGGGCGATCTCGAGACAGCATTCAAATTGGCGCCTATGTCAACATTATCTGCGATCCGGATGAGCAAAATGCTGTTAATCTAGGGCGTATGATTTCGGGCATGGTTGCTCACTTTGCAGGCATGAAAAACGCGTCATTAGATCATCTGCCTAATCAATTAAAAAAGGTAGCTGGGCAGTTGCAGGAAGGCTATGACATGCAAAAGCATGCGCAGGATGGCGGCAGTCATCTTTCGTTAATCAGCGATGAATTTGTAGACTGGTTTTCTATTTGTGGCCCGCCAGAAAAATGTATTACTAGACTCCAAGTTCTGGTTGATTTGGGCTTGCAACATGTATATCAATTGGGCGGATCACCCATCGCACATCCACATGGTGAAAGGCAGCGGGGTATGGTTAAACAAGCAGGTTTTTTTGCTCGGGACGTCATCCCGCATTTCCGAAAATAATAACTATTATCCACTAAAGTGTCGTTACAATGATGAAAAAAGATGGCGAGACCTACTCCTGGTATGTGGTTGGCGTATTGACGCTAGCTTATTTAATATCGTTTCTTGATAGACAGATTCTAGCGCTCATGGTTGGCCCGATCAAGGCCGACCTCGACCTTACAGATACCCAGATAAGTTTATTAATGGGCGTCGCTTTTAGCGTTTTTTATATTATCGTAGGCATCCCTTTGGGAAGACTTGCCGACCGTAAAAACCGGAGAAATATCATCGCCTTAGGGATTACATTCTGGAGTATTATGACCGCAGCCTGTGGTTTAGCATTCAAGTTTAGCCATTTGTTTCTGGCTAGAATTGGGGTTGGCGTGGGCGAAGCTAGCCTGACTCCCAGTGCCGTGTCTATGATTTCAGATTACTTTTCACGTAAAGATCGCGGCAGAGCTATAGCAACATACAACATGGGCGTTTCACTGGGCACAGGTTTTGCCATGGTACTCGGAGGCGCGATTGTCACCTATGTGGCCAAGGCACCGCCTGTTGATTTGCCGATCATCGGGGTGTTGAAGAGCTGGCAATACGTGTTTTTTCTGGTGGCCTTACCGGGCTTATTTGTCGCCGCACTAGTAATGTTGACTGTTAGGGAGCCACCTAGAACTGAGCGTAGTGAACTCGCAGTCACTGACTTCTCATTTGGTGATGTCATGAAATACCTATGGCAGCGCAAGACCGTGTACCTACCTTTATTTTTGGGGCTATCTGTGGCGACTATTATTGGCTATGCCTATTTTTCCTGGATACCAAGTCTCTTCGTCAGGATTTTTCAATGGACAATCCCCCAGGTGGGAACAGTCTTCGGAGTGATTATCCTCATAGCAGGGCCATCGGGTGTCATGACCGGCGGCTGGGTCATCGATACCCTCTATCGACGCGGATATTTTCATGCGCCTATCATAGTGTCATTGGCGGCCTCGGCTTTGTGCCTGCCCACGACACTATTATTACCAATGATGCCGACGGCAGAATGGGCTTTTGTGATGATCTTTCCGGCTATGTTTGGTGGGGCCATGGCGACCGCTGCAGGGTCGATCGCCGTCGTTATGGTGACGCCTAACCAAATGCGTGGCCAGACCATGGCCCTATATTTGTTTAGTATTT
>Ga0209709_10002413_pt1 | contig 16351 bp, 18 predicted proteins | sample ArcticOcean_MG_C_2_FD_187435 | JGI IMG/M metagenome (GOLD analysis project Ga0209709, IMG submission 187435) | Marine microbial communities from western Arctic Ocean - ArcticOcean_MG_CB4_136 (SPAdes) (version 2) | ecosystem: Environmental > Aquatic > Marine > Oceanic | place: Arctic Ocean... | reverse complement strand
GGCAAATTGTACTGACATCCAAGTCCGTATTTCCTAGTTTTTTGTAATTCATAAATTATAATTTTTAAGCTTTGTAAGACATCTTGAAATAATAGTAAAAGGCTATTATATGTAAGTCATGATATTCAATAAACAAAATATAACAAATAAAGTAAAAGAAGCTCAACAATCAACAGTAGTAATGGATGAGGGCTTAAGAGCCTACATGTTAAAAGTTTACAACTATATGGCCTCTGGTATTTTGCTAACTGGACTTGTATCTTTAATATTTTTTAAATTATCTGTAGTTACAGATGCTAACGGATCTATTGTTGCCTTAACAAGCATAGGAAATACAATTTTTCTTTCAGGTTTTAAATGGATTGTAATGCTTGCTCCTCTTGGAGTTGTCTTTTACATGAGTGCTAAAATTAACAAAATGGCTGCATCTACTGCTCAAACAACCTTTTGGGTTTTTGCTTCGTTAATGGGAATATCATTATCTTCAATATTTTTAACTTATACTGGCGCTAGTATTACTAGAGTATTTTTTATTACCTCAATCACTTTTGGTGCAATGAGTTTGTATGGCTACACAACTAAAAGAGATCTTACAAAATTAGGATCTTTCTTAATGATGGGTCTAATTGGAATTATTGTAGCATCAGTTGTTAATATGTTTATGAAATCTTCAATGATGGATTTTGTTATCTCAATCCTAGGTGTTCTAATTTTTGTAGGACTTACTGCTTATGACACTCAAAAAATTAAAAACATGTATGTATCTAGCGATACGGGTGAGTTGATGGGTAAAAAAGCTGTAATGGGTGCCTTAACTCTTTACCTAGACTTTATAAATTTATTTATAATGCTGTTAAGATTATTTGGTCAAAGACGATAAATTAAGTAAATTACCATAGTAATTCAAAGCTAAAAAAAACTGTTAGTAAATAAAGCTCTAAAATTAAATAGTATTTAATTTTATTTTTTAAGATTTTTCCAGTTAGTGTTTTTAAGTAAAATTTCTAGATCAAAATAATTTTTTAAAACTTTACCATTAGAATCTGTAATTAAATATTTTAGATTTTTATTACTTGGTTTAAAGTTTTTACAAATTTTATATAAAGCATTCTCTGCCACATTTTTAAAAACACTGAAACTAACTTGTCTGCTAGAAATATTCAAACCATAGTCTTTCCATGACCCCTCAGATACCATTTTTGCATATAAGTCTAAAATAATCTTAAGCTCGTTCTTTTCAAAAAATTGCCTTTCCTCTATTTGTTTATGTGAGTTATTAATGACTAGCTTTAATTTCCTATTCATCAATTTTATGCTTATTAATTAATGATATTTGAGAGATAGTAAATGCAAGTGTTATTGGCAACATTCCCCATACTTTAAAGTTAACCCAAAATTCTTCTGTTTGTGTTCTCCAAACGCATTCATTTAAGATTGCAAGAACAAAGAAAAAATACATCCATCTTCTGTTTAATAGTTCCCAGCCAATGTCAGTTAAAGTAATTGATTTGCCCATAATTTTTTTTAGGACAGGCTCATTTGTAAAATATTTTCCAAAAAACAAAGCAAGAGCAAATAAAATATTTATAATTGTTGGTTTTATATAAATAAAAATCGGATCATTAAAATAAATTGTAAGGCCACCAAAAAATGTAATTAAGATACCACTTATTAAAGGCATCATAGGTATTTTTTTTTCAAAAAACCAAACAACAGCCAAAGCTATTAATGTTGCAACTATAAGTGGTGGAATTGCAACTGATAAATTCTTATCATTATTATAATAATAATAAAAAAATACTGCTAAAGGACCAAAGTCTGTTGCAAATTTAATAAATGATTTATTCACTTGAGGCATATTAACATAATTAAAAAACATTTATATTTTTTTTATTGATTTTTATTATTAAACCCCCATATTAATAATTATGGCAATTCAAAAAGCTAAATTTTCAATAGGCGATATCGTAAGACACAAACACTTTGAGTTTAGGGGTGTAATTTATGATGTGGATTTCGAATTTAATAATTCAGAGGAATGGTATCAATCTATTCCAAAAAATGTTCGTCCTAGAAAAGACCAACCTTTTTATCATTTACTTGCTGAAAATGATGAAATTACGTATGAGGCTTATGTATCTGAACAAAATTTGCTGATGGACGATTCTGAAGATCCTATTAAACACCCTTTAATTGAAGAGATTTTTTCAGGAAGAAAAGGGTCTAGCTATTTTAAACCCTCTAACTAAAGTACCTCTTTTTAACACAATTAGCTCAAAATTTGGACATAAATGAATGTTAGTTCTAGTTATATTTTGATCAAGAGTGTTAAATGACGATTCCCAATCATTATTACCTCCCTCTACATTCTTGATCAGATTAATCCTCTATAAAAAAAATTAAATTATCTTTAATTAATATATATAATTTAAAAATGTTTAAATATTTTGAGCCAAATAAAATTTTTGTAATAACTTCTAGGGCACCGAAGTATGTTTTATTTTTGTTTGTTGTTGTTTTAACAATAGGTTTAACTGAAGCACTTATTCTATCCCCAGAAGACTATAAACAAAGTGATACAGTTAGAATTATGTATGTGCATGTACCTGCTGCTTGGATTTCACTTGGGATATTTGTAAGCATGGCTTTGTTATCTGTTGGAAGTTTTATTTTGAAAAATAAAAACTTTGCACTAATTTCTAAAAGTTTAGCACCCTCTGGATTTATTTTTAATATCATAGCTTTAGTTACAGGATCGATTTGGGGTAAACCAACTTGGGGAACTTGGTGGGCTTGGGATGCTAGAATTACTTCTATGCTAATCTTGGCATTGTTTTATGGAATGTATTTATTAGCTTGGAGAATTTATGAGAATAAAGGACAAGTTATCAAGATCACTTCTATGATTGCAATTTTAGGAGTTATAAATATTCCTATAATTAAATATTCTGTAGATTGGTGGAATACTCTTCACCAGCCACCATCAATTAATGTTTTATCAAATAGCTCAATACACATGTCAATGATGATCCCATTAGGCATTATGACTGCGGCATTTGCGCTTTTCTCACTCCTTATTTTTTTAATGAAATATAACACTGAACTGATAAAAGTAAAAAATAAAGGATTAGATAGATTATGATAAATGAAATAATTTCAATGAATGGATTTGGGGCTTATGTTTGGTCAGCTTTTTCATTTACATTGATAAGTTTTGCAACTTTATATTGTGTAACTAAATTACAGCTTTCAAAAGAGCAAAAAAGGTTTGCATCTAAATTTGGTTCTCTAAATGAAGAAAAAGCAAGAGCTGCAAAATCACAAAATATTAATAGAGAAATATTATCAAATACCTTTAAGATTTAACTTATAAACCATGTATGGTAAAAAAGTTAAATTACGGTTGTTGTTTTTAGCTTTAATTTTATTTTCAGTAGTTTTATCAATTTTTTTAATTCTACAGTCATTAAAAGATAATGTTGTATATTTTCAATCTCCATCTGACATTAAAGCATTAATAGAAGTAGATAAGAAAAAAATAAGAGTGGGTGGAATGGTTAAAGAACAATCAATTACTATTAATTCTGATGAGGTTAATTTTATAATTACTGACTTCAAAAATGAAATTAATGTTACTTACTCTGGAGCTGTTCCAAATTTGTTTGAAGAGGGGAAAGGAGTGGTTGCAGAAGGTTTTTTAAAAGATAAAAATTATTTGTCAGCTACTAAAATTTTGGCAAAACATGATGAAAATTATATGCCACCAGAAGTTAAAGAAGCTATAGGAGATAAATAAATTGTTAGCTAATCAAATAGGTTATTACTCATTAGTTCTAGGGCTATTATTTTCATTTTTACTTTGTACTGTTTCAATTAAAAATTTTAATGATAATAATAAAAAAATTAATCTAAACGTATTTACACTATCCTTCCTCCAATTAACTTTTGTAGTGATAAGCTTTTTAAGTTTAATCTTATCGTTTGTAAATTCTGACTTTAGTAATGAGACAGTTTTTAATAATTCACATACAACAAAACCATTATTTTATAAAATTTCAGGAACATGGGGAAATCATGAGGGAAGTTTATTATTATGGTTATTAGTATTAACGCTATTTATTTTCTTATTTCTAATTAAGTCTAGGGAGCAACCAAAAAAATATAGGATTTTAACTTTATTATTTCAGCAATTAATAATAATTGGATTTTTTTTATTCGTGTTGATGACTTCAAATCCATTTAATTATTTATTTCCAGTTCCTAATGAAGGCCTTGGTCTTAACCCAATTTTACAAGATCCAGCATTAGCAATTCATCCACCAATCTTGTATTTAGGATATGTTGGTTCTTCAATAATATTTTCTGCTTCACTCGCAGCCGTTACTCAAAATTATGTCTCAAAAAAATGGGGTCAACATATAAAAAAATGGGTCTTAATTTCTTGGATATTTTTAAGTATTGGAATAATGCTTGGGTCAATTTGGGCATATTACGAATTAGGATGGGGTGGTTTTTGGTTTTGGGATCCTGTTGAAAATGTTTCCTTAATGCCTTGGCTCACTTTAACAGCGCTATTACATTGTATTATGGTGTTAGAGAAAAGATCAAATTTAACGTCTTGGGTAGTTATATTATCAATTACAACATTTACCCTTAGTATGTGCGGAACTTTCTTGGTTAGATCTGGAATATTAAATTCAGTACACACTTTTGCAAATGACCCAGCAAGAGGAATTTTTATATTAATTTTTTTGTTTTTATTAATATTTATATCTTTAGTAATATTTTTTTTATTCCACAAAGAAAATAAAAAAAATTTAAATAATTTTTTTTGGTTAAGTAAAGAAACCTCTATCTTGATAAACAATTGGTTTATGATGTATTTTTTATCAGTTGTGTTAATTGGGACAGTCTATCCAATTTTTATAGATGTAATGTCTGCAGAAAAAATATCCGTTGGACCTCCTTTTTATCATAAGCTAATTATACCTTTTTTAGTGCCATTTTTATTGTTTATGGCTCTTGGACCAAAACTAAAATGGATTAAATCAAAAATTGAAAAAAAAAATTCGTTAATTATCTTTTTCATAATTTCAGTTGTTTTAACATTTTTTATATTAAAAAATATAACAACAGATTTACTTTTTTATACAATTTTAATTTCAGCTACTTTGTTTTTATTTTTTGTGACTTTAAAAGATTTATTTATTCAAAGATTTGAAAATATTTCTCAAGCAATCGCACATTTTGGTTTTAGTTTATTTATACTAGCTATTTTGTTCAATAGTATTTTATCATCAGAAATCATAACAAATATAAAAGTTGGAGAGAAATACAGCTACAGTAAAGGTGAAATTTTTTTTAAAAAAATAAAAGAAACAAAAGGAAGTAATTTTAATTCAATTATTGGTTATTTTAAAATAACAGATGAAAATAATAAAGTAGTTGAACTAAACCCAGAAATAAGAGTTTATAATCAACCTATAATAATTACCAGTGAGGCAGATATAAAAACAACGTTACTAGAAGATAAATTTCTAGTAATGAATTTTGTTAAAGGCGATGAGTATTTTAATATTAGATATCAAGTAAAACCATTTATGATTTGGATATGGATTTCAGTTTTATTAATAAGTCTTGGTGGACTAGTAAGCTTATTTAAAAATAAAAATGAAAAATAAACTTACTCCAATTATTCTTTTTATATTTTTAACCTTTTGTTTTGTTGTTTTTTATAAAGGACTGAATAATTCAAATACTTATACACCAAACACTAACCATGAAAAAAATATACCTACTTTTAAGGCTGAGGATTTTAATTCAAATGTGTATTTAGACTCAAAGAATATTTTTGGAGAAGACATCTATTATATTGTAAACATTTGGGCATCATGGTGTATTCCTTGTAGAAAAGAACATCCTTTATTAATGGAATTAAGTAAAAATCAATCAATTAAATTAATTGGATTGAATTATAGAGACAATTTAAAAAACGCCAAAATGTTCATCGATGAACTTGGAAACCCATATGCTCAAACCTTAATCGATAAGAATGGAACTTTGAGTGTTGGTTTTGGGGCTTATGGTGTGCCAGAAACATTTATTATTAACAAGAATAAAAAAATTGTCAAAAAATTTATAGGTCCAATCAGTAAAAAAACATTAGAGGAAATTAAAACAATTACAAAATGAAAATTTTAAAATTTCTTATTATTATGCTTTTATTAATGGGATTCTCTCAATTGAAATCTGGTGAAAAAAATGATGAAGTTAAAAATAAAATTTTAAAAAACATTCGGTGTTTAATCTGTCAGGGACAATCTGTTTATGATTCTGAGTCAGATTTTGCTTCTAGTATAAAATTGATAGTAGATAGTAAGATTAATGAAAAATTATCCGAAGAACAAATCTATGAATATTTGCGAGAAAAGTATGGTGATTGGATAATTTATCACCCAAAATTTGATAAAAACACTTATATTCTATGGTTATTGCCGATATTGTTATTTTTATTTGGGGGTGCAATAATATATAAAAAAAAAATAAAAAATAAAAATGAAAAATCTTTGTAATAGAGTTTTGTTAATACTAATTTTAATATCACTTTCTTTTACTGCGAAAGCAGAAGAAAATAAAAATACTAGTGTACATGAATATAATTTCTATACAGGAAATTTTGATTTTAGTGACGATAAACAAAAAGCTATATTAGTTGGATTTCAGCATCAAAATGAAAATTTGGAAAGAAAAACTTATCTAGGAAACGCCTCACCTATAACAGGTGGTTTTGTAACACAAAATTCAGCAGCCTATGTTTATACAGGCGTAGAATGGAACTATGTGATAAGTGAAAAATTAAAGTTTACACCAAGTTTTGCTCCTGGAATTTATCATGCGGGTGATGGGAAAGATTTAGGTCATGCTCTTGAATTTAAAACTGAAGTACAAGCATCTTATTCAATTTCAGAAAATACTAGCTTGGGAATGTCATATAACCATATATCAAATGCTAGTTTAGGAAATAAAAACCCTGGTGCTAATAGTTATATGTTTAACCTTCTTAAAAATTTTTAAGTTAAAATTGTGAATCTGAAAGATTGTTACAATTTTGATGATTTTAGAAAATTAGCAAAAAAAAAACTACCTTCTCCAATTTTTCATTACATTGATGGTGGAGCTGATGATGAAAAAACTTTAAAAAGAAATACAGCATCTTTTGATGATTGTGATTTAATCCCAAATGTACTTGCAAACGTTGGTAAACCAGATATTTCAACAACTGTTTTTGGAAAAAAAATTGACATGCCTATTTTTCTTTCACCAACAGCCATGCAAAGATTGTATCATCATGAAGGAGATAAAGCTTCAGCAAGGGCTGCCAAAAAATTTGGAACTTTTTATAGCATGTCTACTATGGCGAATAATACAATTGAAGAGATTGCAAACATCTCAAGTGGACCAAAATTATTTCAACTATATGTTCACAAAGATCAATCTATAACGGATGATCTAATTGATAGATGTAAAGTATCAGGTTTTGATGGAATGTGCTTAACTGTTGATACATTGGTTGCAGGTAATCGAGAGAGAGATCATAGAACAGGTTTTACAACTCCACCAAAGCTTACTCTTCAAAGTTTATTAAGTTTTGCTATGAAACCTGAATGGGTATTTAATTATTTTACTCATAAAAAATTTGAGTTAGCAAATGTTTCCAAAAAAACAGACAAAGGTACAAATATTTCAAAGTCAGTTATTGAATATATTAACGAGCAGTATGATCCAGCTATGAATTGGAAAGATGCAGAATATTGTGTAAAAAAATGGAACGGTCCATTTGCTCTTAAAGGAGTTATGTCAGTTGAGGATGCAAAAAGAGCAATAGACATTGGTTGCACAGCAATCATGATTTCAAATCATGGAGGCAGACAATTAGATGGTTCCAGATCACCGTTTGATCAAGTTAAAGCAATTTCAGATGCAGTAGGTGGTAAAATAGAAATTATTTTAGATGGGGGCGTGAGACGTGGAACCCATGTTTTAAAAGCTTTAGCCGCTGGTGCAACAGCATGCAGCTTTGGTAAATTTTTTTTATTTGCATTAAGTGCTGGAGGTCAACGTGGTGTGGAACATTTATTACAAAATATGCAGGATGAAATTAATAGGAACATGGTGTTAATGGGTTGCAAAAGTTTAAAAGAATTAAATGCATCAAAATTAATCTATAGAAAGTAATTTTTACTTATTAAAATTATATATAAAAATAATAAATTAAATTTTAATAATACTAATATAAAAATAAATAATGAAGTTAGCAAAAAATTTAGAAAGATTAGGAACAGAATCTGCATTTACTGTCTTGGCTGAGGCTAAAAAATTAGAGGCACAAGGAAAATCAATGATTCATTTGGGCTTAGGGCAGCCTGACTTTAAAACACCACAACACGTAGTTGATGCTGCAAAAAAAGCACTAGACGATGGCCATCATGGATATGTTATGTCAAATGGAATTTTAGAATGTAGACAAGCTGTTACTAGAAAAATTAAAAAACTTTACAATAAAGATATTGATCCTGAAAGAGTATTGATAATGCCAGGGGGGAAACCAACAATGTATTATGCAATACAATGTTTTGGCGAGCCAGGTGCAGAAATTATACATCCAACACCAGCATTTCCAATTTATGAGTCTATGATTAATTATACAGGCTCAACAGCAGTTCCTTATGACTTAACAGAAGATAAGGATCTAAAATTTGATCCAGAAAAAATTTTATCTTTAATTACAAATAAAACTAGATTGTTAATATTAATTAACCCAAACAACCCAACGGGAAGTTTTGTTGAAAAGTCAGCAATAGATGTTTTGGCAGAAGGTCTGAAAAAACATCCTCACGTAGCAATCCTTAGTGATGAAATTTATAGTAGACAAATCTATGATGGAAAAGAAATGCCAACATTTTTTAATTACCCCGATCTTCAAGGTAGATTAATAGTTCTAGATGGTTGGAGTAAAGCCTATGCAATGACTGGATGGAGAATGGGATGGAGTGTGTGGCCAGAAGAATTAATACCACATGTAAATAAATTAATTATTAATAGTGTTTCGTGTGTGAATGCACCAGCGCAGTTTGCAGGAATCGCAGCTTTAGATGGACCGGATGATCCGATCCATGAAATGATGGTAAAGTTTGACCAAAGAAGAAAATTGATTCACGAAGGTTTAAATAATTTACCTGGAGTGGAATGTAGTTTACCCGGAGGTGCTTTTTATGCATTTCCTAAAGTAATAGAAACCGGTATGAATGGCGTAGAATTTGCAAAAAAATGTATGTATGAAGCTGGTGTTGCAATAGTTCCAGGAACAGCTTTTGGTAAAACTTGTCAAGATTATGTGAGATTTAGCTTTGCAGCGTCACAAGACAACATATCTAACGCATTGGAAAATATAAAAAAAATGCTAAGTTAGAACTAATGAGTGAATTAGTTCTTCCAAAAATAGATAAAGCAACGATTAATAAAAAAGAGCATATTTTTAAAAATCTTGCAAAAATTATAAATCCAGAAAATGTTTTAAGTCATGCAGATGAAATTAAGCCTTATGAAACTGACGCATTAGCAGCTTATAAACAAACGCCCTTAGCGGTAGTAATGCCAGAAAATACCCAAGAAGTAAGTAATATTTTAAAATTTTGTCACGAAGAGAATATAAAAGTTGTTCCAAGAGGAGCTGGCACAGGTCTTTCAGGAGGAGCACTACCCCTACAAGATGCAGTTCTGTTAAGTCTTGGGAAGTTTAATAAAATTTTGGAAATCGATTTTGAAAATAAATGTGTGGTTGCGCAACCAGGTGTTACTAATTTAGGACTCACGCAGGCAGTTCAACATAAAGGTTTTTATTATGCACCAGATCCATCAAGTCAACTTGCTTGTTCTATAGGTGGTAATGTTGCTGAAAACTCGGGAGGTGTTCATTCTTTAAAGTATGGCACAACTACTAATAATATTTTAGGTGTTGAAATGGTTATGATGGATGGAACTATTTGTAGGCTTGGTGGAAAAACTCTTGATCAAGAGGGATATGATTTGATGGGATTGATTTGTGGTTCTGAAGGATTATTAGGCGTGATAACAGAAGTTACTGCAAAAATTTTAAAAAAACCACAAGTTGTTAAGGCAGCATTAATAGGTTTTCCAACTATTGAAGAGGGTGGAAACGCCGCAACAGAAATTATTTCTAATGGAATTGTACCAGCGGGTATGGAGATAATGGATAAAGCTTTAATTGAGGCAACAGATAATTTTAGTAAAGCAGGCTATCCAAGAGATGCAGAACTTTTATTAATAGTTGAACTTGATGGAACGGAATCAGAAGTTGATGAGTTATTAAAAGAAGTTAGCATTATTTGTAAAAAGAATAACTGTTCAAGTTTAAAACTAAGTAACAATGAAAAAGAAAGGCTATCGTTTTGGGCAGGAAGAAAAGCTGCATTTCCAGCATGTGGTGCTATGGCACCAGACTATTATTGTATGGATGGTTCTATACCAAGAGGAAAATTAGCTGAGGCTTTATTAGAAATAAAAAAACTATCTAAAAAATATAATTTACCTGTTGCTAATTGTTTTCATGCAGGTGATGGAAATTTACATCCTCTAATTATGTATGATGGGGGTGATAAAGAACAATTAAGAAAAACTGAAGAATTTGGATCTGAAATTTTAAAAGCTTGTGTAAGGTTGGGTGGTGTCATAACTGGTGAACATGGTGTAGGAGTTGAAAAAAGAGAACTAATGTGTGAAATGTTTAATGACAATGATATCCAACAACAATTAGACATTAAATCATCCTTAGATGAAAAAAACTTATTAAACCCAGGAAAAGTTTATCCAATACTAAGAAAATGTGCAGAAGAAGGGAGGGTTCATGTCCATAGAGGTGAGGAAAAATTCCCAGATCTTCCAAGATTCTAATAAAACATACTACCCTGAAGATGAAATTGAAGTTTCAAGTGTTGTTAAAGAGTTATATAAAAAAAATTTGCCAACAGAATTAATTGGCACAGGCTCTAAGAGCTTTATTGGTAATAAAATACAATCAGCAAACAAACTTTCACTTTCTAAATTAGTAGGAATTATAGAATACTTGCCAGAAGAGCTCTATATTAAAGTCAAAGCCAACACATCTTTAGAAATTATTGAGAAAGAACTTGAGAAAAATAATCAAGAATTAGCATTTGAGCCTATTGATTTTGGATTTATTGAAAGTGGCAAATCCAATAAAGGCACTATAGGAGGCTATTTATCTTGCAATTTTGCTGGATCAAGAAGATTTAAAGTTGGAAGTGCTAGAGATCATATACTTGGATTTAGAGGTGTTAATGGTAAGGGAGAGATAATCAAGTCAGGTGGTACTGTGGTAAAAAATGTCACTGGTTATGATTTGTCAAAACTTGTTACAGGTTCTTTTGGAACTTTAGTGGCATTAACTGAAGTTGTTTTAAAGGTTTTACCAAAAAAAAAATTATCCAACACAATAATAATTTATATAGAAGATAAAAATTTAGTTAATGAATTATTTGAAAAGATTTCAAGCTCTAGTAGTGAAGTTTCGGGAGCAGTTTATGTTCCAGATGAACCACAAGACGAAAGTTATAATCATAATAAAGAAATGGTTTTTAAATTTAATGATCTTAAATCCAAAGGTTCATTTTTAGCATTAAGAATAGAAGGCGATAAAACATCAATTGATGAAAGAATTAAAGCATTAACGGAGGAATTGGAATTAAATAAATTGAATATCTCTTTATTAGATGTGCACCAATCTGTGCCATTTTGGAAAAAAATAAACAATCTGGAACTTTTTGCAAAAACAAAAAATAACTTACTAAGAGCTGTTATACCACCTTCTAAAGGAGGTGAATTAATGCAAAATCTAGGAAATAAATTCAAGTATTATATTGATTGGTGTGGGTCATTATATTGGATAGAAGTTAAGTCAAAAAAAAATATGCAAATTGTAGAAATAAAAAAACTAATTAAAGAACTAGGTGGTTATTTAACAATTATTAAAACATCACCAGATTATGATTATGAAGAAACTATATTTACAGTAGACCATACAAGGTTATTAATTTCAGAAAAAATTAAGAAAAGTTTTGACCCAAAAAGAGTTTTTAATCCAGGTAGGATGTATAGAGGTATTTAATGCAAACAAATTTTACTGAAAAACAATTAGAAAATAAAAACAATAAATCTACAGAAAAAATATTTAAAAAATGTGTTCATTGTGGGATGTGCAACGCAACATGTCCAACTTATCAGTTATTAGGAGATGAATTAGATGGGCCTAGAGGAAGAATTTATTTAATACAAGATATGTTGGAAAATGAAAAAAAGCCAACAGCAAAAGTAGTAAAGCATATCGATAGATGCTTGTCGTGTTATAGTTGTATGACGACATGTCCTGCTGGCGTTAATTATATGCATGTTATTGATCATGGAAAAAAATATATAGAAAAAAATTTTGAGAGACCATTCTTTGACAGGACAATAAGAAGTTTTTTATCAGTTGTTCTTCCAAATGTTAGGTATTTTAGGTTTGCAAGCTTTTTAGTTAAGTTAGTTAAACCTTTTCAGTTTTTAATGCCATTAAAAATAAAAGATATGATGAATTTAATGCCAACAAAATTTCCAAAAAAAACTTTAAAGGAAAAAGAAATTTATTTTGTTACCAATCAAAAAAAAATTGCCAGAGTTGCTCTTTTAACTGGATGTGTTCAAAAAGAAATCTCACCACAAATAAACGAGTCAACTATTCGACTTTTGAACAGACATGGAGTTGAAGTGGTAGTGCCTAAAAAGATAAGATGTTGTGGATCTTTAAATCATCACTTGGGTAAAGAAGATGATGCTCATCATGATTTTCGAAACAATATTAATACTTGGTATGATGAGCATCAAAAAGGAAACTTAGATGCAATTTTGTCTAACACATCTGGCTGTGGTACCACAATGAAGGATTATGGATTTATTTTCAAAGATGATCAAGAAATGAAAAAGAAAGCTAAGATTATATCGGGGTTGACAAAAGATGTATCAGAATATTTAAGCGAAAGCTTAAAATTGAACTTCAAAATAAAAAATAAAAAATATAAAATTGCTTATCATTCAGCATGTTCAATGCAACATGGACAAAAAGTACACGATCAACCAATGTCATTATTAAGTAAAACAAATAATGAAATTATGGAAATTCCCGAAGGGCACATTTGCTGTGGATCTGCAGGAACATATAATATTTTGCAAACTGAAATTGCAAAAGAATTATTAAAGAAAAAAGTAAATAATATTGATGGTTTAAAACCTGACTTTATTTCAACAGGAAATATTGGTTGTATTACTCAAATTGCTAATGGAACCAAAATACCAATTTTACATACTATTGAGATATTAGATTGGTATACTGGTGGTCCAAAACCAAAAATATTACAAAAAAATTGACTATGAAAAAAATTATAATTACCAGAAAACTTTTAAAAGAGTCTGAGGAAAAAGCTTCAAAAATTTTTGATGCAAAATTTAATAGTAATGATGAATTATATTCTCAATCAAAACTTATTGAGTTAAGTAAAGGACACGATGCAATCTTAACATCTTTAACAGACAAAATGGATGAAGAAATAATTAACAAATTACCAGATAGCATTAAAGTAATTTCGAATTTTGCTGTAGGTTTTGGAAATATAGATTTAGAAGCAGCTAAGAAAAAAGGAATTGCAGTAACTAATACACCCGAAGTTTTATCTGATGCTACTGCAGAAATTGGAATTTTATTAATATTAGGCGCCTGCAGAAGAGTTTCAGAGGGAATTCAAAGTGCAAAAGAAAGTAGCTGGAAATGGTCAGCTGATTTTCTTATTGGAAAACAATTAACAGGTACAAGACTTGGAATTTTAGGCATGGGAAGAATTGGTCAAAAGATTGCAAAAATTGCTAAGGCCTTAGGAATGATTATTCATTATCACAATAGATCAAAACTAAATGAAGAAAAAGAACAGGGTGCCATTTATCATGATAGCTTAAAAAGCTTATTTTCAGTTTCTGATGTATTGTCTATTTGCTGTCCAGCAACAAAAGAAACAGAAAATTTAATTAACAAAAAAACATTAGAATATTTCCCAACTGGAGCGGTTATTACAAATGTAGCCAGAGGTGATATTGTTGATGATGAGGCTTTAATTGATGCACTAAATAGAAGAAAAATCTATGCTGCAGGACTGGACGTATATAAGGGTGAGCCTAATTTAAATCCTGGTTACTTAAAAATAAAAAGTGTTTTTATTTTGCCGCATCTAGGAAGCTCTACTAAACATACAAGAATAGCAATGGCTAATTTAGCAATAGATAATATTGATGAATTTTTAAACAATGGAAATTGTAAAAATAAAGTAAACTAATTCTAGTATTATACTTTTCTTAATATAGGCTTAAATTTTATAAAAACCCTCATAAAACTATATATAACAATAAATTTTTACGTATTAATTCTTCCGAATTTTTTATAGGGTTATCTATGAAACATAAAAACTAAAAGTCATTAGAGTATACATGTACAATTATGTAAAAAATGCTTCAAAAAACTAAAAATCCTGAAAGTATAAAAAGAGAAAATAGAATAGTTAAGAGATTAAATTTATCAAAACTTCCATTTAAAACTTCAATGGATAACTTCTGCGGTGTCTACATTGATTTGATTGAACAACTTAGGGTAAGTTTTAAATATGAGGATGACAAACCTGGCATGCAATGGTGTTTAAAAAATATAAAAAGATTTAAAGTTTTTTTATTAATATTTGAAGCAAATGAGCTTGGAAACGAAATCTACAAAGAGAGTATATCCAATAAATTACCCGAATATTCCTACAAAACAGTTGCTCAAATTGTAGATGAAGGGATAACAAAAAATTTATTTATAAATTTACCAGCACGCCTTAAAGCATCCCATGATTTAAAGATTAGAAACATTAGACCTTCAGAGGATCTTACTGTTGAATTTATAAATTGGAATATAGATATAATCACTTCATTAGCACAATTTGTAAAAAAACAAAATTTCTAAAAAATATATAATAATTATTCGCTACGGAGCCAGCTATTGAACTGACTTAATAATTTTTGAGTTTTTTATAACATTAATATATTAATTACTTTTTAGTTAGAAATTTTATGTTGACGGAACTTAGTTGTGTAAAAAATATTCCTTTGATCATAAAAATAAGATAATAAAATTTTAGATACCACTTCAGATTGTATTTTATAACTCATGATGCCAATTTGTCTATAGACTCAAGACTCAATTTATAATTAAATCTAAAAAGTTAATTAACTAATAGAGGAGAAATAATGATTAAAGATAAAAAATCTTTGAAGGCTACAACACCTTCAAGAAGAAAGTTCTTTAAAGCAGCAGCAGTGACGGGTGCAGCAGCGGCAACAGCTGTAGCAATGCCTAGTATCTCTAATGCAGCGCCCGTAACATTAAAGATGCAAGCAGCTTGGCCTTCAGGCGCTAATATCTTTTTTGAAATGGCACAAGACTATTGTAATATGGTTAGCGACATGTCTGGAGGATCACTTAAAATTGATCTTCAGCCAGTTGGGGCAATTGTAAAGACTTCAGAAATTGGGCAAGCAGTAAGTTCAGGCGTAGTAGATATGGGTCACTGGGTGACAGCATACTGGTATGGTAAAAATGCTGCAGCTTCACTTTTTGGAACTGGTCCTTCGTACGGAATGTCATCTCAAGAAGTTATGGGATGGATGGAACGTGGTGGTGGAAGAAAATTATATGAAGAAGCAGTAGCTAGCGTTGGATTTGACTACACTGGATTCTTTCATATGCCTATGCCAGCACAACCTTTTGGTTGGTTTAAAAAGAATGTAACTAAAGTATCTGATGTTAAAGGTATGAAATATAGAACAGTTGGTCTAGCGACTAACGTTTTAACAGCTATGGGAATGGTCGTAAGACAATTACCAGGTGGTGAAATTCAACCAGCAATGAAAACTGGTTTGATTGATGCTGCTGAGTTTAACAACCCAACATCAGACTCACAGTTTGGAATGCAAGATGTTTCTAAACACTATCACTTAGGAAGTTTCCACCAATCTCAAGAGATGTTCGAGATTCCTATGAATACTAAGAAACTGAAAAGCCTTTCACCTGCTCATCAAGCTATCTTAAAAAACGCTGCTTATGCTGCGAATACAGATAACTACTTCAAAGCACTTGTTAGATATTCTGACAGTTTAGCTATGTTGATGAACGAGCATAAGGTTAATGTTTACCAAA
>Ga0209709_10002411_pt1 | contig 16357 bp, 8 predicted proteins | sample ArcticOcean_MG_C_2_FD_187435 | JGI IMG/M metagenome (GOLD analysis project Ga0209709, IMG submission 187435) | Marine microbial communities from western Arctic Ocean - ArcticOcean_MG_CB4_136 (SPAdes) (version 2) | ecosystem: Environmental > Aquatic > Marine > Oceanic | place: Arctic Ocean... | reverse complement strand
GAGCGGGATCCCGCTGGGGGGCGGGCGGGCGCTGCGCGGAAGTGATCTCTAGGCTTCGCAGCTGGGCGTGCTGACTGGGGCGCTGTGGTGTACACTCTGTGCCGAATGGGGCGCTCTGGTGTATATACTCTGCGTTGGTTGGCCCGGTTGGTCCGTTGCGCGGCATGCTGTCGGGCGTCGGCGAACTGATGGCCGCGCTGCGCGTTGGCCCCTCCCGCGAGCCGACCCGCGAGCCGCCCCGCGAGCCGCCCCGCGGGCCGAAGCGATCGCGCGCCGACGGCGACGGCGACGGCGACGACGGGGACAGGCGCGGCGACGGATACGGGCGCGGCGCCGAGGCGATGGGAACAGACAGCGGCAGCGGCAGCGGCGAAGAAGAAGAAGAAGAAGAAGAAGCCGCGGCGGCGGCGGCGGCCGCCTCGGCGGTGCCCCTTCCGGAGTTCAGCGACATTCCGTACCCAATGCTGATACCTCTTTTCGCGCAAATGATGCTCGGACTGGGGCACAACGAACAAGTGAAGGCGGCGGAGACGGCCGCGGCGGCCGCTGCGGCGGCGGCTTATCTATCTGCGAAAATCCAAGCCTTAAAGCCCCCAGCCGCCGAGGACAAAAAGCTCCCCCTCACTGCTTGGGGCGGTGAAGGCTCTGACCACTTGAGCCCTGGCAAATTTGGCGACGCGTTGCTGGACTGGAGGGAGACCGGTCGAGGAGTACTATGACATGACTCTCGAAGAGGCGAGTTCGGCAAGCCAGCTCGCCGTCCGCGCTTGGCTGCTGCTTTGGTTTGCTTTGCTTTTTCTGAGCGCCTGCCTGCCTGCGGCCGCAGCTAAAAACGGCAGCGGCCGCTCTGGAGATTGATGTTGCAACTGCGTTTGGGTGGGCTCAGCCACCTGATATGAAGCCTAGGACCGTCTGGTCCGAGGTGTGGCGCGCGGCCAAAGCCGGCGATGCGTCGGATAAGGTTGTTGAATTGATGGCCGCGGACGGCAGAGATGATGATACTCGCGATAAGGCGGGTCTCCTGGCGCTGATCGAGCGCAAGCGTCGAGCGACGTGGCACCTGGACGACGGCGCGTACCACGCCATGAGTGCTAAAGAGGCGAGTTCACCGAGCAAGCGCGGTGTCCGGCGCTTTTTTCTGTCGCTCTCTTTTGTTTTTGTGTGTTTTTCTCTGAGCAGCTGCCTGCCTGCGGTGACAGATCGTGCTGAGCGCGCTCGCGCTGGGGGTCAGTCGACAAGCTGTGATCGAGCACTTGACAAGCCCTAGTTGGCCGGACGCGAACTGGTATTCTACTCCCACGCAGTTAACAATGGAGTCTGTATACGAGACAGACGCCGCCGCCGCCGCCGCCGCCGCCGGTGCTGGCGAAACCGCGGAGTCTTTGAATTTGACGTATGGCGCAAGACTTTACAACGCCATGGAGCCGCTGCGGCCGAATCTTGGGGAGCTGATCGCGCGGATGCAGAGTTTGTCTGACGACTTAGGGCACGACCCGGGGTTGCATCTTATGGTTCTTCTGACGGAGAGGCGCGACGAGGTGCTGCTGGAGCGCGCGCTGTCCGCCGTCAACCCGCGGAGGCGTATGCTGGAGTCCGCCGCTGCGCAGGCGGAGACCTTCCGCTCTCTGTTGTCGATAAGTTTTACAAACCGGACGTGGAGGGCGGCGGTGGAGGACGAGGCTGAAGGCAGCCTTCGCCTTTGCTGCGCACGCTCGCCGGAGAAGGCGTCCTGGTTGGTTCCGCTGGAACAGGTCGACGCTTCGCGCGTTAAGCGGGAGGTGCAGGAGCTCTGGTCGGCCGCGCTGTTTTGCGCCTTGAGCGAGGTGAACACGGTGGTTAAAAAATGGCGCCGTCAGAACGCGATGATGAATTATGATGAAGCTATCATAGCTGCTATGGAAGCACTGGGGCAAGATCCGCCTGAGGGGTTTACTGCGCAATTTGATGAGGCGTCAGGCGAAGCGGTTTTCCGCGAGCGTTACCCCGACTTTGCGCCGGTTTTCCGAGAAGGCAGCGACTGGATCCCTGGCGGGTTTCCTCTGTACCGGGGACGTTGGGTGAGCGTCATGGAGATTCGAGTTGCGGCGCTCAACGAACCTGCGCGTCGGGCGTTCGTTCTGCATCGCGCGATCGTGCTGTACGCGAGAGGGCGCGAGTCCTGGCTGCGGCGGATGGTGCGGCTCGAACGCGTCGCGCCGCCTGTCGGGGCGTACATCGATACGGCGCACCCGCGGCGCCAGCACACCATCGGGCCGGAGGATGCGTTCGTCTACGCCGGCAGGTGGGGAGCTGCGATCAGATGCGGCGGGCGGTACCACCACCTGGGTCATTTCAGCACTGAGCATGCGGCGTCAGAGGCGTACCGCGCTGCGGAGCAGCGGGCCGTCGTGGATTTAGGGCCCAGCACCCTGGTCACCGCAGAGGAGTGCTTGTGCAGGGCCGCTGCGTTTGAGGCTTGCCTGCGCGAGGAAGTTGAAGCGCACGACCGATCTACTTTGCGCCAGGCGGATGGGGTTGCTTGGGATTTGCCTTCTGAAGTTATCACACACAATTTGCAGATCGAGACCGTTCCGACGAAGGTTGAGCTGGAGGTTTTGCGGGGCGCGCTGCAGTTCGCAGACGCGTCGACGGAGTCGCGCGCGGTGACCGTTGGTCGCTGCAGGTTCTTCCCAGGCTCAGGCTTCGCGGCCCAGGCGCCCTGGGCTGATGGTTTGGCCGCTGAACCAGTCGCTTTGGAATTTCTGAAAACTGCGGGTCCGACGTCGCACAGCCTGGGCGACGGCTACGTCGACAATGCAGCCGAGCAGGGTTTCGTTCAGAACCTGGAGCTTCCGATGGCGCGGGGCATCGCGGAGGACAGGGCGCGTCGCTGCTCCTTGGAGTACTCGGCGTTCGAACTGCTCGACGTGGCGCCTGCGCGTTGGTGCGGTTTCGGCGTGAAGGAGAGTCAGTTGTCGCGGCTGTTCCGGCTCGTGGAGCTCGAAACGCTTCACTACCCTACGCTGGCCGCCGCGGACCGCGACGTAGCATCTAAACCTCCGCTGGCCGCCGGGCACGAGGTTGGGCGCGCGGGAATCGACGGCGACGAATCCAAATTCCCGGGGGAATATTCGGGCTCCCGTGCGCTGCAGCCCCCGACTGACGGCGGAGCGTCGCTCGAGAGTGCTTTTGCGCTGGTGCCGTTCAGCCCGCCGTGGACGGATCGCCCTGGCTCCGACGGCCCTGGCTTCCACGCCCGCGGCTACGACCGCGCCCGCAATTTGGAGTACTTGGCCCGGGAGGAGTGGAGGAGAGGCTGCGACGAGTTCCGCGTGCGGCAATTGAGGAACGGGCCGGCGGATAGTCTTTTGACTTGCAGCGAGGGACCGAGGGTCGTGGACGCCGCGAATGATGTGGGTCAAGAGACGGCGCTGCTGGACAGCCCGACGCGGTGGGATGAGTTGGCGGCTTCGGAAGTCTACGGCTGGCAGGAGGGAGATCCTACAGATGAAGATATGAGCGGATCCGCCATAGCCTACCGGGAAGCCAGTGGGTCCTACAAGCGGCCCCCGCTGTGCGCGACGGTATTGCTGACGGCTCCGATCGAGCTGGGCGTTCGCATTGAAGGCGAGGACGTAAAAAAAGGCTTCGCCAACGCGGTCACGCGGCCGCTGATGTCGTCCGGCATTCACTGCGTCAGCTTCGTGCTCCGGAGGATCGACTGTCATCTTCTCCAGTCTGCAAGTACGCGGACAGACGTAGACAGCGACGAACTGCCGAATGTTTATGCGGATGGTGAGCTGCAACAAACCACCAGAGGCTCTTATTTCGTTGGAGTGTGCCGGGCGCTGCCTCCGGAGTCTCGCGCGCGGGAGCCGTTCCGCTTCCCGCGCACGGACGACGGCGTCTTCGGGTTCAGGCCGTTTACGACTCTCCCGATGGAGGGTTCTCAGAGTGAGGAGCGCACGCTTGCCAGAGCCTTCGGCTGGCAGGATGAGTTCGGTTTCGGGTGGGGTGAGGAAACTTCGCCGTTTACCATCGCCAACGCCGATCTCTTAAAACCGGTCGTCGGCGACACCGTGGTGCTTGTGCTGGACGCTACCGCCGGCAGCCTGGCCGTGTTCAGGGAGAACGAGGACGGCGAGGACGGCGAGGACGGCGAGGATCCTGCGGTCCAGCTGGACCGGGGTAGGGCGCCGCGCAAGGCGCGGCAGATGCAAATGGTGGCGCCGGTGACTTATCTAGGGGACTTCGCCCACTCGGTGCGAAGTCCAGGTAGTCGCGGCCAAAGTCGCGAGAGGACGTTTGCGCCGACTAACTTTATTTACGACCCGGGAACGGCGGGCTTCAGGGTTCCGTCCGCAGCGCTGCACGGTCCGTGGCAGTGGCACGTCTCGCTGCAGGAGATGTTTTCCTCTTGCGAGGTCACGACGCGGGAGGTGACTCAGGAGATGCATGAGGATATGCGGCAGTCCGCTGCGAAGGTTCGGAATTGTGAATCTGGGTTGCTATCCGCGTGGGATACCGCGGGGCCGCACGGCGAATACGATGAGGTCAGGAAATTCATTGGCCTTGGTCGGGCGCCTCCAGTCAAGAACGCCGTGGGCGCCGGCCTTCATGATATGCGGGGGCTCGCAAGATTCTTTGCCAGTCCGCCGCTGACTCATACATTGACACCGACTAATGACGTCGACGACGCTTATGTGTCTAAGGCGATGCGTGCGATGCTTGGTATCGCCGAAATTCGGGGGTCCGAGCTCAGCGTGCTGGAGAAGCGGCTGCGTCTCCGAGCCGCCTCGGAGGCGCAGATTGCAGAGTTCTTCGAGGCGGAGGACTCCAAGGCATATGCAGTGGAGCTAATCTGGTTGCTCGAAGGGCCTGGCGGTGCGCTAGGCGCTGCGCCCACGGATGATGATCTTGTAACTTTCGCCGACTTTTGTGAGTGGTATGCTCTTCTGCCTGTTGCGGACGTGACGGTGGACCCAGCGAAACCCAACGAGGACTTGGATTATGCTCTTCAGACAGCTTGAAAGTTGTCGGTGTGAGCACACAAGCAACCGCACCTTGCTCGTTTGCTTTTGCTCTTAGCTGGCGTTCCTGGCGCTTCGCGGCAGCGGGCTCGCTGGCGGGCAGCCGACGGCTGGGCCGGGCCGCGGGGCGCAGCATCGGCGGGTCGGCGGTCGGCGGGCGGCGGGCGGCGGGTCGGCGCGCCGCGGCAGCAGCGAGCGGCGGCGGCGGTGCGAATGTGGAGCGTTGCTGATATGAAGCGGTTCATTTTTGATTAACACTCGAGCCGGTCGTTTTTGTTCCACGCGTGAGCCGCTTCGGCATCGCTGGGCGGGACGTGGAACACGATCGCTGTTTGCTCGTTATTGGCATTGGGCGTCGCTGTCCGTGTCGCCGCGCATGGGCGAACAGGAGCGAGAGGGGACCTCGTCGGGAATCGCAGCAGCAGCAGCAGCCGCCGGCGCAGCAGCCGCCGCCGCCGCCGGCGCGTCGTCGTCGACGGCAATGGCGTCGGCAATCGTGTTGTCCTGTCGGGCTACCAGCGCCTTGCAGTCCTCCACGAACGCGCTCATCAGGCGCTCCTTGGACTGGAGGCACTTCTCTTCCAGCTGCTTGCAGCTGGCCAGGACCGCGGTGTACATGTCGCTGAGCTGGATGTCGAGGGGCGGGGCCTCCTTCTCCTCGACCTCGCCGTCGTCGGAGTCGTCCATGTCGAGGTCGTCGTCGTCGGACGAGTCGAGGTCGCCGTCGTCGTCGTCAGACGGCGAGTCGTCGTCGTCGCCGTCGTCGTCAGACGGCGGGTCGCCTTCGAGGTGCCCGAGCTGGCGCTGCTTCTTCTTCTTCTTCTTCTTCCTGATGATGCCGCCGGAGGCCGGCGGGGACTTTTGTGCCGTGGCGATGGTTCTTGTCATGTCCCTTTTGGGGTAGTTCCCTCCGGGGATCTTGCGAGCGGTCTGCTTGGTGCGAGCCATGGTGCGGTTGTGGTGGTGTGGTGGTGGTGGTTGAAGGGTTGTTGTTGGTGTGTTGCTTTGGAATTCTGAAGCTCGGTGAGCGGAAGAATCGTAGATCATGCGTAGTCTGCAATGGTTTTCTCTGAATCGATCTAGAAAAAGATCCACGGGCTAGATCTATATGCGCAGATCGATCTGCGCGTCGATCTAGATCTAGATCTAGATCTTTGGCGCTCGGCCTCGAAAAATGTCGTGCGGGAAAGCGTGCACGGATCTATTCCTTTCGTGCGGGAAAGCGTGCACGGATCTATTCCTTTCGTGCGGGAAAGCGTGCACGGATCTATTCCTTCGTGCGGGAAAGCGTGCACGGATCTATTCCTTCGTGCGGGAAAGCGTGCACGGATCTATTCCTTCGTGCGGGAAAGCGTGCACGGATCTATTCCCTTTGTCTCTGAGCCTGGGTGTCTTTGGGGCGGGGCGGGTCCTTTCGGTCGGCTGGCGAGCGCTCCGCGGCGGCCGCCGTAGCCCATTGGGAGCGGGTGCGGCAGGCTGTGGGCTACCTGACGCTGGCTCGCCGGGGGCGGAGGTGTGCAAAGTGTGTTTGTCTTGCGCCGTGGTGTACGCGCCGCTCAGCTCAGCCCAGCAGCGCCACGCACTGTGTCTCGGCGCCCGCGTCCTCGTCGCGGCCGAAGGCCCGCGCGAACGGGGCGGCCAGCGCCTGCTCTGCCGTGGCGGCGCGAAAAGCGGGCGGCGGGTGGTCGCCGGCGGGCGCGCCTGGCGGCGGCGGCGCGGCGCACCAGAGCTGGCCGAAGGCTGTGAAGAACTCCCTTGCGGCCCGCGGCTCTTCTGCGCCCGCGGCGGCCCAGGCTGCGTAGGCGGCGCGCAATCCGAGGCTGTCGGCGAAGGCCTCGTTGAGCATCCGCTCGGGCAGGTCCGCGCGGCGCAGCCGGTCGGCCAGGCAGCGCATGCGCGCGATGTAGCGCGCGGTCTCGGCTCGCGGCGCGTGCTCGCCTGCGTTTCCGTCGGCGTCGTACCAGACGCCCTGCGAGTCCACGGCGTGCGAGAGCTCGTGGCCGATGACGAAGCCCAGCGTGGCCAGCGCCGAGCGCGGCTGCGCGGCGGGGGCTGCGCGGTCGTAGAACGCGCCGCCGAGCAGCCCCGCGAACACGGTGAGCGAGTTGTCCGTGGCGCTGTAGAAGGCGTTGGGCTGGGTCGTGGGCACGTCCGTGACGTCCAGCACGCGGCCTGCCGCGGCGCTGAAGCGCGGCGCGAAGCGCGCGAAGGCGCCGCGGCGCGCGGCCGCGACCTGCAGCGTGTGGGAGGCGGCGGCGTCGGCGGCGGCGGGCTCGCGGCCGGCCTCTGCGAACCGCAGGCGCACCGCCGCGATCTTTCGCAGCAGGTGCGCGCGCAGCAGCGGCTCGTCGGCCAGCGCCTCGGCGAGCAGCCTGGCGTGCGCGTCTCGCACGGCCTGGAAGGTGGCTCGCACGGCGTCCTGCGTGTTGGCGTCGGCCTGCAGCTGCGAGAAGAACGAGTCGATCCGCCACCACACGGACTGCGTGGCGGCGGCGGCGCAGTCGCTCTCCCAGGGGCGGCCGCTCGGCGGCGCCGCGCGCGCGTGCGCGGGTGCGTGCGCGAACTCCGTGGGCGACAGCGCGAGCGGCCCCTCAGCGGCGCGCATCTCCCGCGGCGTGGCTGCGCGCGGGAAGGCCGCGGCGGCCGGGTACGCCGCGCGCAGCTGCCGCGCGCCGTAGGCCGCCAGCTCGTCCGGGTGCGCGTCCGCGAGCCGCGCCAGCGCCGCGGCCACGGCAGCCGCGGGGAACCAGACGGCGTCGACGGGCGGCAGCACGGCCTCGGGGCCGCTGCCCGTGAGGTGGCTGGCCAGCGACTGCACCCACTCCGGCGCCTGCCAGCGGCCCGGGCCGCCGCCGCCGGGCGTCCAGGTCTCGCAGGCCAGGCAGGGCGTCGCCTCGCGCAGCGCGTAGCCGTAGAGCGTCCGCGGCGACTCTGCGACCACGGCGACCGCGAGCGCGTTGGCGACGCGGGTCTCGAACCGCGCCGCCGCGTCCTGCGTGCCGGGGCGCGCGGCCACCTTCACCTGCACCTGCAGCACCGCCAGCGAGCGGTTGGTCGCGTAGCGGCGGCCGCGCACCTCCAGCGGCCCCTGCGCGCCGCTGCTGACGAGCAGCGCCAGCGCGAGGCCGAGCCCGCGGCGGCCTTGCGCGGCCGCCCGCTGGAAGTCCCGCACGCGGCCGTCCAGCCAGGCCGCGCCGGCGGCGTCGGGCAGGCCGTCCGCCGCGGCGCGGCTGCAGGTGCCCGCGATGGCGGCCCACGCGCCGTCTGCCCACGTGCGGTGCGCCTCGACGCGCTGCACGGCGCGCAGCACGGCGTCGTTGTGGGCCGCGAGCACGGCGAAGCCGCGCGGCGCGGCGGTCGGCCATTCTGCGGCGCCGCAGCTGCAGCGCGCCAGCGTGTCGCAGCGCGCGTCCTCGGGCGGCAGGCGCAGCTCCGGGTCGACGCCGAAGGCCGGCACGCACGCGCCGGTCCACAGCGTCTGGAATGTCGGCGCGGGGCAGGCGGTCTCGGGCGGCGCGGGCGGCGCGGGCGGGGCGGGCGCGGCGGGCGGGGCGGCGGCCATCAGCAGCAGCAGCTGCGCCTCGGTGGCGCCGCAGTCCTCGACCGGCGGGCACAGCGAGGGCTCGTCGTACAGCTGGCCGGCCAGCGACACCGCGATCACCGCCGTGACCAGGATGGGCGCCGGGGACAGCAGGAAGGCGAGGAGGTTTGCGCTGCCGCCGAAGGGCGCGGGCGCGTCCAAGGGCATGCGCGCGAGGGCGGGCGCGGTGCGCCGGGCGGCTTTATACGCGGCGGCCGCAGAAAGCGGGGCGCCAGCGGCGGCGTTTTCCGGCCTGAAACCGGGTCCGGCTCCGGTTTCGGGCCTCGAGTCCCCAGATCGATTCTCTCGATTTGATTTTTCGAGTGCGCGAACCTTTCTGGCGGGCGATTTGGACGGGCGGCGGCGGGCACGCGGGGGAGGGCGCGGGGCCGGGGCCGGCCGGTCGGTCGGCGGCTGGGCGGCGCATGGCGTCCCCGCGCGAGCACTGGGGCGGTCGCGGCGGGCTGAGCTCGCTGCAGCGCGCCCAGGAGACCCTGGAGGCGCTGCGCGTGCGCGACGTGGCCGACGCCAGCGCCAGGGACCACGCGGAGCAGGGCGCCGGGCGCGTGGCCGAGTTCCTGGCCGGCACGGCGGCCGCGGACCTGGAGGCGGTCTACGCCGCGCAGGACGCGCGGTGCGGGCTGCCGCTGCCGGCCGCCGCGGCGCAGGGCGCGAGCTGCGTCGCGGGGGGCATCGGCTCGGCCGCGGCCCACGCCGCGGCCGTGGCGGGGCTCCGCGGCCGAGCGGCCGACTTCGCCGTGTTCCTGGACTTTCGGCACGCCGCGGTGGTGGGCGGCGGCTGGCCGCAGCTGCGCGACAGCCGCAGCCTGTCGGTGGCCTGGTCCCTTGTGCTGCTGGCGTGCTTCCGCGCCGACATCTCCACCGGCGCGCTGCTGCGCGGCTGGACGGCCTACGACGCCGCCGTCCGAGCGCTGGCGCAGGTGTCGTCGCCCAGAGGTCAGCGCTGGGTGCTGCCGCCGCTGCACTCGCGCGACGGGTTCCTGCGCTTCCTGCTCGCCGTGGCCCCTCACCGCGTCGCCGGCTGGCCGGCCGCCGTCGACGAGGCCGCGGGCCGGGCGGCGGCGGCGGCGGACGGCGCTGTGTTCTACGCGGACGACCACCCGAAGGGCATCCCCGAGGCGGCCCTGCTGGCCGCCGTCGCCGCGAACCCGCGCTGCATCGCGGGGGCGCGCGCGCAGTCCTGCTTCTCGCAGGCCGTGCTGGCCGCCGCCGTCCGTGGCGACCACTCCATGGCCGCGGCCATGGCGGATTCGCTGCTGCGCGCAAAGGGAGCGATGCCGGCCGCGCAGCACCGAGCCCACGCGCGCGCGCTGCGCGCCGCCGTGAGGCAGTGCTGCCTGGACGAGCCCGACGCTGCGGTCGGGCAGTTTCTCTTCGACGCGGTCTGGGCCAAGGGCATCGAGGACGACCCGGGCGGAAGCGCCGCCAGCCAGTTCGCGGACGGCGCCGCCGTCAGCCCGGCGGCCAAGGCCCGCGCCCTGCAGCTGCTGCGGAGCAAGATCGAGGACCGCGGCGCCCCGCAGGACGTCGTGGCCGGGTACAACGCGCTGCTCGTGCGGGTCGCGTCTCCGCCGACCCCCTTCGAGCGCCCCGCCACGCCCCGCGGGCGCGCGTCCGCCAAGAAACGGCGGTCGAACGCTCGCGGCGCGGATCTGTGAGTGTGGATCTAAAATGCAGATCAGATCAGTTCAGGCAATGGTTTTCTGCGGATCTGCTCTGATCTGATCTTATCTGGGCTGAGCGTCGTCTCGCCGGCGCTCCGTGCACGCAGCAGACCGCCATGGCCGATGCCGACCCCGACCCCCGTGTAGCCGACGCGGTTCGTCGCGGCCCCCCTGCGCAGATGCAGGCGCACCTGCAGGCCTTTGAAACCGCCACGCGCGAGGCCGCGGCCCGGGTTCTGACCGCGGCCAACGAGCAGGCCAACGCCACTACCTTGGCCACGCACAAGCTGAGATGCCAGATGTCGACGCTGAGCAACCACGGCGAAGAGCTTTGGAAGGAGAACAAGACGCTGCTGGAGGACAACGAGAAGCTTGAGGCGGACGCGGCCAGCCTGAGGGTCCAGGTCGCGCAGCTCCGTAAGGAGAAGGCAGAGTGTGAGAAAGCGCGGCAGGACGAGGCAAAAAAGCTGCAGGATGACAACCAAAATCTTCAGGAGGAAGCGGCCGAGCTGGAGCGCACGGTCAAGCGGCTGGCCGAGGACAAGGCAGACTTCCATCAGTGCATGGCGAAAACTCAGGAAAACATGGACATGACGTACGGCCGCATCGTCGCCCGCAACAGCAGCCACAAAAGCGAAAAGAGGGGCGGGGCGTCCGGCACCGAAAAGCTTGGCGCGCACGAAAGGCCGGCCGCGGAGAAAAAGCAGCGGGCGTGCTAGCAAGGTCGGCCCCCGGCCTCCGTGCTGCACCGCGAGGTCTGAGGGACGGCGGCATTTGTTTGCTCCCCACGGCGGGGTCTCGTTGGTTGGTCGCAAGCTGCGCAGGGGAAAATAAAGCGGTGCTTGCTCCGCATTCCAGGCCTCGCTGCCTCCCGGTTGCGGGTCTCTACGCGCGCGCGCTCGCATGCATGCGTGGAAACTGTAGAACACAGTACACAAGACGGGAGCAGTGCACACGACGGCAGCGTTTATTTCGACTCAGCGGATGCGCTCGCAGTGCCGGCCGCCGACGCCGATGCGCCGTTGGCGCTTGCGGCGCGCCGCAGCCCGCCCACCAAGCTGGCGACCTCTCCGAGGCTGGCGCAGCCGGTCTGCCCCAGCAGCGCCTGGGCGTCCGCCTTCCACCGCCGCAGCTCCGCCAGCTCGGGGTCGGCGGCGGGCGCCACGGCCGCCGCTGTCGCAGCTCGCGGCTCGGACTCGGACTCGGACGCGACTGGCGCAGTCAAGAAGACTGCATTGTGCTTCAGGAGGACCCACTTGCCCGGCACGTCGGTGAAGAAAGGCGCTTGTTCCTTTACGGTTTTGAGCCTGCGTGGGTTGTGCAGTCCGGGCCTCGTGCGAGCCATGGTGCGGTGGGTGGTGGGTGAAGTGCTGTTGTTGGTTCGTTGCTTCGCTTCAACAGAAAGTTCAGATCACTTCGACAAAATTTGATCTATCCATTCTATATCATGCAATCGTTTTCTCTGGATTTGATCTATCCATTCTGATCATGCAATCGTTCGGGTCCGGGTCCGGGTCCGATCCGCGGCCGGTTCTGGTACGGACTCGCCGGCCGCGCAGCCCGCAGCTCGGACCGGACCGGGCCGTGCCGTGCCGCCCGCGAGCCGAGCCAGCGATCCGGCGGGGCGGTCCTGATGGCGAGCCCGTTCGACCTCTGCGCCGGCGCGGCCGCGACGGCGGCCGGCATGTGCGCCGAGCTGCACCGCACGCTGCACGCCCTCTGCGAGGACCTTCCGGCGGAGGGCGATACCACGCAGCGTGCGGCGCAGTGCCTGCGCCTCGTCGTCTCCAGCGCGCAGCAGATGCAGGAGGCTGCGGATGCGCTGGCCGCGGGCGGCGTGCGCTTCGGCGCGGTGCGCCGCGCCAAGCTGGACCGCGACGCGCAGGCGCGGGAGCTCCTGAACCAGCAGCAGAGCAGCTTCGTCAGCGCCCTGGTCGCCTGCCCTGAGGTGTTCGACATTGTGTGCTCGATCGACAACATGTTCCTGTCCGACCGCGCCGCGGTGCGGTCCTGCTGCCGCGCCTCCCGGCGCGCCGGCGCTTCCTTCGTGCTGCTGCTCAACAGCACCGGCGCTTCGCCGAACGCGCCCAAGGTCTGCCTGGTGCAGCCGCGCGGCGTGCTCGTCGACAAGAGCGAGGTGCTGCCGAGCCTTCGCTGGACCACCCCGAGCCTGGGCAAGATCTCTCAGCCGCACGTCGTTTCGTGGCGCTCCCCGGGCGGCGGCGTCTGCGTGGTCTACCGCGGCAAGCTGTCTGGCACGCGCAAGGACGGCGGCAAGCGCGTCGCGGCGAGCGGCAGAGTGGCGCTGCCCAACTCGGGGCCACCGCCGCCGCTGACGTTCCAGCTCTCCGGCGACGACCTTTCCATGGACCCGGAGCGTGACTCGGCCGTGCCGCACCTGCACACGCAGCTGCAAGCACCGCGCGTGCGGCTGCTGCAGATGGACGTCGGCGACCGCGGCTGCTGCCGGGTGGCGCTGCTCAAGGCCTGCGAAGGGCTGGCCTGGGTGGTCGCGCAGACGGACGGCGCTGTGGACAAGGTCTGCAGCGTGCCCAAGGCCACCACGGAGAGCAGCGGCCCGTGGTGCGGCGACATCTTCGCCTCCGTGCTGACGCAGCACGAGCAGCAGCCGCCGAGCTGCGTCACCATCCGCGCGACGCTTCTGAGCGGCCCGTCCAAGAAGCTGCTGAACCGGATCTGCCGGTTCAGCGCGGCCGCGCTGGTTGCGCAGCAGAAGATGCGCGCCTCGAGCTACCCCTGCCTGCCGTGCCCGCGCGAGGACTGGGACGGCGGCGCGCCGCGGAGCACGGCGTTCTTCGGGCACTACGTCGACTGCCGCGGGCGGCCGGCGCTGCGGCAGATCCGCGCCGGCAAGTCCCGCGCCAGCGGCCCCCAAGGCGTGAAGCTGTCCTGCCAGCTCGTCGCCAAGGCGGGCGGCGCCGTGCTGCGCGCGTGGCAGACGACCGTGGACCAGCTCGACTACAAGCGCAGCACGGGCGCGGTCCGCGGCCGGGACACCTACACCATCGACGTCGGGCCGCCGAAAGGCTGCCCCGCGCAGCTGCGCGTCTACACCGACAGCATCGGCATCGTCGACGCCAGCAGCGACGCCGTGCACGCCCTGGACGCCTTCGCGGCCAGCCAGGCCTGCGTGCGCGTCTGCTGCTGGGAGGACCACCAGAGCAGCGCGGCCGGCGGGTCGGTGGACGCGCGGCAGCCCGGCGCCGGCGAGGACGGCCCGCTGTGGTTCCTGGAGGCGCAGGCGTCGCAGGACGGCGAGCGCCCCGCGCTGTGCGTGGCGCACGGCATGCAGGAGATCTTCGACCACATGGCCTGCCACCCCGCGCCGGAGAGCACAGTGCACTGCTACTTTCTGGCCGGCACCACGGTTGCGCGGCTCGCCGTCCCGGGCAGCAGCGCCACGACCGTCCCGGAGCTCGTGGAGAGCGTGCGTGAGCTGCTGCACAGCCGCGGCGTGTTCGGCGTCAGCGTCGCCGCGCCCGGCGTCGAGGTCCCGCGCGGCGGCGGCGGCGGCGGCGGCGCCGCCGCGGCGGGCGGGCAGCCGCTGACCGTCGGCGACCTGCAGCACAACCTGCACAACCCGCACCCGCACAGCGGGGTGGGCCCGTCCCGGCCGTGCGCGCCGGGGCACTTCAACAGCCGCGGCCAGCTCATCGGGAAGCTTGAGCGGCTCAGCGAGGAAATCGAGAACAGGACGGCGGCGTCCGACCCCGCGGCCGGCGACCAGCGCATGCGCGTCACCATGCAGAGCCTGCAGGAGGCAGTCGGCAAGCAGGCGCAGGCGCAGGCCCAGGCGGGCGGCAGCGTCTGCGTCCTCATCGTCACGCCGTGGGCCGCGCGGCGGGTCTGCGTGCTCGACACGCCCGTGGGCGAGCACTGCTCGGCCGTGGAGCTCACGCGCGGGCAGTTCCTGCGCCTGCGCGCGCTGGATTGCATGTGCCAGAGCGGGGACGGCAGGACCAAGCCGCAGTTCAAGCAGATCAGCGCGCAGGGCGCCCTCGAGGTGCACTGCGCGGTGCCGCCGGTCTGCAGCTGGAGGGCCAAACCCAGCGTGCTGGTCGGCCAGGTGCGCGAGTGGCGCGGCGAGCTCGCCTTGGAGGAGGTGCACGTCAGCACGGCCGAGCACTTTAACAACTCCACGCTGACGGCGAACAGCGTGCTGCCGCTCGGCGAAGAGTGTGTCTAGTTAGCCAGCCGCAAATACAACGCTGTGTTCATTCGATTCGGGCTCTACGGCAGCGCCGCCGCGTGCTGCGGCAGGCCGCCGCGCGCGGGCCCCTCTCGCTTCGCCACCTGCTGCAGCACGAACGCCCTGGTCTCCTCCGCCACGTGCACCTCCCCCGCCGTCTGCCGCAGCGCCGCCGCCACCTCGTTGAACAGCGTGCGGTAGCCCACCGCGCCGGCGCTGAGCGAGGCGGTGCGGTACGCCGCGGCCAGCCCGAGCCCGTCCGACCGCGACGGCGGCTGCCCGTCCGCCGGGATCACGGCCGCGGCCGCTCCGCAGCCGCTGCGGGGCGTGTAGTAGAAGCGGTCGCTCACGCGTCCCCTGGCGTTGTTGTCCAGCGGGCGCTCGCCGCTGGCGGGCAGGCGCCTGGACGACGGCACCCTGCTGCCGAGCCGCAGCACCTGCGCGCCGCTGGCCGAGGCGGCGCCCACCACCTGCGTCACGCGGCACGGCAGCCGCTGCTCCTTGGACGCGCGGTTGGTCTGCTGCGAGGCGCCCGACGCCAGCACGAACGCCCCCACGGCCAGCGCGGGCGGCTGCGGCGCCCGGAGCCCGACGGACCACGCCACGTCGCATTCCGCCGCCGCCGGGTCAGGCGACGCCCGCAGCCGGGCCGCGTCGTCCTCCGAGAGCCGGCTGCGCGAGAAGCGGTAGCGGCCGCCGCCCGCGCCTCGCAGCTCTGCGAACAGGTCCCAGCCGCCGTCGGCAATCGCGAACGGCCCCGTCTCGTGGCAGTGCGTCATCACCACGCGGCCGGGCGCCGCCGCCGCGCGCCCCCGCAGCGCGTCCAGCAGCCGCGCCAGCTGCCACGTCGGCACGCCCTCCGTGAGCACCACCCACGAGCGCGCGGACCACGCCGCCACCGCCGCGCGGCCGCCGCCGCCCGCTCCCAGCAGCACCTCCGGCACCGTGAACACGCGCTTGCCGGCCGCGCCGCCCGCGTTCGCCACGCCCACGAACACGTCGCGCACCACCTGCAGGTACTTCAGGCCCTTCTGGAAGAGAAAGTCCGAGGACACCAGCACGCACAGCCCCTCGTGCGACACCTCGGGCCACGTCTCGCGCACCGCCACCTGGTAGCGCGACAGCACCTCCCGCGTGCGGCCGCCGGCGTGGTGCACCCACGCGTCGCACACCACGACGGACGGAACCTCCGCCCACGGCGTCGGAGGGCCCACCGAACCGTTGTCGTGCCACGCGCGGTACGCCTCGTACGCGCGCAGTCCAGCGCCCCCGAGCACCGCGAGGCACTCGCGGCAGGCCGAGCCGGACGCCAGCGCGCGCTTCACGCCCACGAACAGCTCTGTCTTCTTCTGGTACAGCCTGTTCGTGCGGTCCTTCCGCAGCATGCCGCCCCAGTCCAGCGCGTCCAGCCCCGCCGACGACGCCTTCAGCAGCAGGAACAGCTGCACCGCCCCCGCGCGGCTCAGCGGGGCCCCGCCCGCCCGCTCGTCGCACGGCCCCGCGTGCAGCCGCAGCACGCGCAGCAGCCTGCGGATGCGCACCGCCGCGGCCGAGTCCCGCGGCGCCACCGCCACGTCGCACACGTCGCGCGACGCCAGGAAACCGCCGGCCGCCGCCGCCGCCGCCGCCTCCACGTAGCAGCGGACCTTGGAAGAGCCGACCGCGGCCGCGCGGTTCGCCTGCGCGACCTCCGCCACCACCAGCGCGAGCAGCTGGTCCGCGCTGTACAGCGCGTCCGCGTCCGCGCCCGCGCCCGCGTCCGTGGCCGCCGCCTCCGACGCGCTGCGCTTGCGGCGCGCGCGCACCGTCAGCCGCAGGCACGCGCCGGGCGGGCCCCCGTCGTGCACCGCCGGCGTCAGCCGCACGCACTCCG
>Ga0209709_10002410_pt1 | contig 16359 bp, 16 predicted proteins | sample ArcticOcean_MG_C_2_FD_187435 | JGI IMG/M metagenome (GOLD analysis project Ga0209709, IMG submission 187435) | Marine microbial communities from western Arctic Ocean - ArcticOcean_MG_CB4_136 (SPAdes) (version 2) | ecosystem: Environmental > Aquatic > Marine > Oceanic | place: Arctic Ocean... | reverse complement strand
TAAAAGATCAGCCTGCCTCAGAATTAGCTGCTAAAGTTGTAGCTGAGGCAGTAAATCGTTCTGGATTGTCTCCAGAAGATATTGGTCATTGTGTAATTGGATCAGTCTTGCATGGGGATCGACGTGACATGTATATTAGCAGAGTTGCGGCTTTAAAAGCAGGTCTTCCAATTGAAACACCATCACTTACTGTTAATCGACTATGCGGATCTGGACTTCAAGCATTAGTTTCAGCAGCTCAAATGATATTATTAGATGATTGTGATGCAGCTGTAGCAGGTGGTTCTGAGTCTATGAGTAGAGCCCCGTATTGGTTACCTACAGCTCGATTTGGCGCGAATATGGGCGATGGAAGTATGGTGGATTCTTTAACTGGTGTTTTAACATGTCCGATGGGCGATGTTCACATGGGAGTAACTGCTGAAAATGTAGCTGATCAGTTTAATATAAGTCGAGAACAACAGGACGAGCTAGCTAAACAGAGTCATCAGCGCGCTCAAAGAGCCATCGAAGAAAATCGTTTTGAAGGTCAAATTTTACCTATTGAAATAAAAACTCGAAAAGGTGTTACTGTTTTTGAACAAGACGAACATATTCGTTTCGACTGCGATATTGAAAGTATGGCTAAGTTAAGACCTGCATTCAAAAAAGATGGATCGGTTACTGCTGGAAATGCATCAGGTATAAATGATGGAGCTGCTGCCTTAGTTTTAATGGAAAAAAATAAAGCAGAAGAAAAAGGCTTAAAACCAATGGCAAAATTAATTGGATATGCGATTACTGGAGTCGATCCATCGATTATGGGAACAGGTCCTATTCCTGCAGTAAGAAAATTATTAGAGAAAACAGGCTTTAAAATTGATGACATAGATATTTGGGAGGCAAATGAGGCTTTTGCCGCTCAAGCATTATCAGTATCTAATGAGCTTGGGTTAGATCCAGAAAAAGTTAATCCGAATGGTTCTGGTATTAGTTTGGGACACCCTGTTGGTGCTACTGGTGCAATTATTTCAGTAAAAGCACTTTATGAATTAGAACGAATTAGTGGAAGATTTGCGGTTGTAACCATGTGCATTGGGGGTGGTCAGGGTATTGCAGCTTTATTTGAAAGGGTTGAATAAATTTATTAAAGAATTATTATAAAAATATACAAAGGGAAAAAAAACATGACATTAGTAACAGTATTAAGCGCAAGTGGAAGACCAGGTTTAGCTCAAGTAAGACAGCTTCTTGAGGCTGGTTATGAAGTAAGGGCTACAACAAGAAACCCTGAGACAATGAAAAATTTTAAAAATATTGAAGTTGTTAGTGCTGATTATAATGATCCAGATTCTATTTATGAAGCTTGTTTAGGGGCTGACTCAGTTTTTTATACCAGACCATCTTTTGAAGAGTCTCATAAGGCTCTCGATTTTGCTGCTACTGTGGGTAGTGCATCTAAAAGAGCAGGGGTAAGGCGTATTATTTACAACACTTGCTGTTGGGGTCCACCTGATGAACTTGGTGAAGTTGGTCAAGTTGGTTACGATAGTGTTAAGTTAATGGTTAGTATGCTTATGCAGGCAGGAGTCCAAACAACTACTTTTCAACCTGTTTTATTTATGGACAACCTTCTTACTAGTTGGGCAAGAAAGGATATAATGAAAAATGATTTATACACCTACCCTCATAATCGAAATTTAGAAGCAAGTTGGATTTGCCTTGATGACGTTGCAAAGTTTATGATAGCAGCCATTGATAGAGATGATTTAGTTGGAAGATGTATAAATATAGGGGGTCCTGAAATTTTCACACCACCTAGAGTTGCAGATTTACTATCTGGCCATTTTGGAAGACCTATTCGCTATGAAGAATTAGATTTAAAAGATTTTTCAAATAGACTCTATGATATTTTTTATAAAGATGTAGACGATGAAAAAAGGGGAGGTCGTTCCGCTGATAGGGAGGGTTTTTCAGAAAGTATGTCTGATTTTTATCGCTTTAATAATATATCAGAACACAAACCTTTTAAGGTAGATATGGAGCCAGTATTAAAAGAGATACCAATAAAACTAACCCCATTCAGTGAATGGATGAAACAGCAAGATTGGGATGAAGAACTTGATACAAATGCTGGATAAAATTGATGGATCCTAATTTTCATGCATTACAACTAATTGCTGAAATAGCTCTAGGCATTCTTGGTTTTTCAGCAATATTAATTGGGTTAAGTAGAACTAGCGATGGGTTTAGCGCACCTGATAATTTTCGTATTCAACTTTTAACTTATTCCTCAATTGGCGCTATGTTTTGCGCCCTTATTCCATTTGCTATTTTTGGAGATGATCACCAAATTTCTTGGCTAATTGTTAATTGGTTGCTCTGTTTGTACTCTATTTTAGGGTTGTTTATTTTTCCAAGACGCGTAACAAAATTGAGATTAGAGGGTTATTTGGATTTATTTCCGCTACCTTTAGTAATCGTTCAAATGGGAATGCTTGTTTTGAACTTTATTATCTCAGGTTTAATGATAGTTAATTTTATAGAAGCTAAAGCAAATTTTTATACCGTTTGTTTAATATTGTTTTTAATTCAAAGTTCTATAGCATTCATTAGAACTATATTTTATCGAGCAAGCTGATGGAAAATAAGTACCCAAAAATAATTAAAACAGATGAAAAAAATAAAGATCAAGTTAAAGCTGTTCTTAAATTAGGCTTTTCTTCAGATGCCTTGTTACGATGGGTTTTTCCTGATGCAAATTCTTTCCTCAACAGTTTTGATTTATGGATGGAAGAGTTTTCAAGAAAGTCATTTGAAACTGATATTGTTTTTTCTGAAGAGAATTTTTATGGAACCTCTTTATGGCATCCTCCTGGATTTGAATTTGATGAATCTGTTCTTTATCCAACATTTGAATCTATTCCTGAGGATAGATTGGAGAATGTAATTAAATTCTTCGAAGTATTTTCCGAGTACCACCCCGATGATGCCTGGTATTTAGCTTTTATAGCCGTTGATCCATCAAAACAAGGGTTGGGAATAGGGTCATTTTTATTAAAAGAAGCTCTAAAAATGATCGATGAAAAAAAAGAAAAAGCTTACTTAGAGGCCTCAAGCCTTAGAAATAAATCGCTTTATGAGCGGTATGGTTTTGAGTGCATAGGAGAGGTTAAGATTGGTGACTCTCCAAAAGCATTTCCAATGATAAGGGAAGCTAAAAAGTAAATTATATATAAGATTTTTATTTATAAAGTAGGAAGTTAAAATGAGTGAACTATACAAAAGCCCAACTGAGTACCTTCTTTGTGATGTTAATAATAGAGTATTAACAATCACACTTAATAGACCTGAAGCAATGAACGCATTACGCCCCGAAATGTTTGATGGAATTAAAGCTCTTGTAACGCAGGCTGAAGGTGATTCAAATATAGCTGTAATTGTGCTTGAGGGTGCGGGTAGGGCTTTTTCTGCAGGAGTTGATCTTAAAGTATTGCAGGGTTTTGATCCAAAGGCTGGAAAAATTGGAGATATTTTTGATAAACCTGCCGCAGAAGCATGGGGTATAATTCGTAAAAGCCGTTGCCCAGTTATTGCGAAAGTTCACGGAGCTTGTTTTACTGGAGCCTTAGAAATGGCACTTCATTGTGATTTTATTTTCACTACAGTTGATACTAAGTTCGGTGATACACATGCAAAATTTGGCTTAAGACCTACCTGGGGAATGTCGCAAACCCTTTCGCAAGCTATTGGTGTTCGTAAAGCAAAAGAATTATCATTTTCTGCACGTATTGTTCTTGGAGAAGAGGCGGTTAAACTTGGAATTGCAAACGCTGCAGAAGTAGATAAGGAAGCTTTAGATTCTCTTGTTAATAAGCGCTCTTCTCAAATTTCTTCAAACTCTCAAGAGGCTGTAAAAGCATTTAAAGATCTATATGGTTTATCTCAATCAGGGCTTTCAATTGACGATGCCTTAAAGGCAGAACTAGAAAACGAATTTCCAGACATTAACGATACAAACGAAAGATTGGCAGATTTTAAATAAAAGTATTATATTTTGATAGTGGTGGGGAAAGTCATGGATATTGAAAAAATTAATGAAATAAAAGCTCAGATGAATTACGAGAGAACAAGAAATTCTCATCCAGAAGGGTTTCCAAAACTACCAGAAATTCCAGGTAAGAGATATACAGATAAAGATTTATATAAACTTGAAATGGAAAATATTTTTCTTAAATCCTGGTTAATGATTTTTCGTGAAGATGAAGTTTCTAATCCTGGTGATTACAAAATGTTTAATAAACTTGGGCGTGAAATTCTAGTAGTTAGACAAAATGATTATAGCCTTAAAGCCTTCTATAATACTTGTCAGCACAGAGGTGCTCCTGTTGTAAGGGAATCTGAAGGTAACACCAAAATACTAAAATGCCAGTATCATAGCTGGGCTTATGACCTTGCTGGTAATCTTATTAAAGTGCCTGATTTAAGAGATTTTAAAGACTTTGATCCAGGCTGTAAAAAATTAAAGAAAGTACATTGTGATAGCTGGGGTGGGTGGGTTTATATTTCTTTATCGGAAGACAACCCAGGGAGTTTAATAGATTTTTTAAATCCTGTTGCGCATGAGCTGGAGTGTTTCAAGAGCTCAGAACTCATTACAGTTTATAAGAAAAGCGTTACAGTTAAGGCTAACTGGAAAACTTGTTTAGACGCATTCATGGAGGTTTATCACGCTCCGACAATTCACAAAGATACTGTAAATATTCTTCTTGATGGTAGCGCTATGGCAGCAGGCTTATTAAAAAATGGCCACTCGAGAATGGTAACACCTAAAAAGATTAATTTGGATGGAGGTTTTCTAGGGGCAGAAAATTCCGACTATGTTCCTTATATTGAAACGTGTGATAAAATTCATGCTCAAACTAATGTCGCCTATGGGATGTTTCCGAATTTTATTACCCCTACAGATACATCTGGTTATCCAGCAATTTTATTTTGGCCAAAAGGCTTAAGAGAAACTGAGTTTGAGTGGATACAGATTGCCCCAAAATGGCCTGGGAATGAAAAGCCAGATTACTGGAAAGAGCAAGAGGCTTCTTTTGATTTAATTATGGCGGAGGATTTTAAAAATCTTGAACCTATGCAGGTGTCTCATGACTCTGGTGTTTTTGAATCAATGCCGCTTAATTATCAGGAAAGAAGAATATATTACTATCATCAAGTTATTGATGATTGGATTGGCAGAGAAAATTTACCAAAAGATATTCAAGTCCCTAATATCTTAGATCCTTTTATTGAAGTTTAAAATTAATGAATAAAATATTAAAGTTACCAGAGATTGATAGCCCAATCTGTAATGAAATTTTTAATAAAACAAAATTAGAAATAGAAAGTTTATCTATTAAGTTAAAAATGGATAACTTGTCTTTAAAGTTCTTTAAAGAGATTGTCATTCCATTGGCTGTTTATTTTAACTCTCTTAAGAAAGATGACTATCCTTATTTGATTGGCTTTACGGGAGGGCAAGGTTCTGGAAAAACTACTCTTTCAGATTTTGTACAGCTTGTTTTGCGATTCGGGTTTGATAGAAAAACAACTGGGTTTTCAATAGATGATTTATATAAGACGCCAGAAGAAAGGGAAGCTTTAGCTAAGTCTATTCATCCGCTCTGTAGGGTAAGAGGTGTACCCGGTACTCACAATATAAGACTTGGCTTGGATGTTTTAAGTTCATTGAACAACGCAAAACCCTCATCCATTACATCTATTCCATCTTTCTCTAAAACACAGGATAAACATTTTCCCAAAGAGGAGTGGTTAAAGTACCAGGGTAAACCTGAGTTTATTTTTTTTGATGCTTGGTTCGGTGGAGCTCGTCCAATACCATTTACTGACTGGGAGCCACCTATTAATAAGTTAGAGTTAGAAGAGGATCCGGATGGTGTTTGGTCAAAATGGAGTAATAAACAATTAGCATTAGACTACCAAGATTTATTTAATAAAATTGACCTTCTTTTAATGATCAAAGTCCCGGATATGAAGGATATTTTTGAGAGTCGATGGCTCCAAGAACAAACATTATCTAAAAATATTTCTGATAATGGATTTGATGATAAAATAATGAATAAAGACGAGGTATGGAAGTTTGTAATGCATTATGAAAGGTTAACTCGTTATGTTCTCGAGGAAATTCCTAGCTTTGCTGATATAGTTCTCAAAAGAGATAAAAATTTTGATTTCTCTTTTGTTAAAAAGCCTTAGATAAGGTAAAGAATTATCCATGAAATTTAAAGTTGATTCTGGATTAGAAATAGTTGCTAGCTCATGGGGGAATAAAATTGACCCATTGGTTATTTTAATGCATGGCGGTGGGCAAACAAGACATGCGTGGGGAAGTACTGGTGAGATACTTGGTGAGTCAGGTTTTTACGTCCTTTCGTTGGACTTAAGAGGACATGGTGATAGCCAATGGCACCCAGATGGTGATTACTTAATTGATTCATATAAGGATGATTTGATTTCTATTTTAAATCAAATCGGAAAGCCTGCTTCATTGGTTGGAGCCTCTCTTGGTGGAATGGTTGCTCTATCTCTAGCCAGTGATTTAAATAAAAAAGATTTAATCACGTCATTAGTTATGGTTGATATTGGTCTTTATCCTAATGAAGAAGGTTCTAATGAAATTGTCTCTTTTATGCAGTCAGGTATTAAAGGGTTTGCTAACCTTAATGAAGCTTCAGATGCTGTTTCAGCTTATTTGCCTCATAGAAAGCGCCCACGTGACAATCGTGGTTTAGAAAAAAACTTGAGATTAAAAGATGATGGAAGATATTACTGGCATTGGGATCCAAGATTTCTTGATGAAAGAGATGACAACCTAAGAGAAAATCAAAAAGAAAAAAATTTCAGGCTTGCTAAAAATATAAGTATTCCAACCCTATTAATTAGGGGTGCGCTAAGTAATGTTGTAACACAAAAGGAAATTGATGATTTTCTAATAACTATTCCTCATGCTGAATTTCAAGAAATTGAAAAAGCTGCCCATATGATTGCAGGAGATAGAAATGATATTTTTGCTACCTCTGCCATAAAGTTTTTAAAAAAAATCAATCTATAGTCTTAAAAATTAAGATTTAAAAAATTGCATATCCACCATCAACAACAAATGTATCACCTGAATGGTATGAGGAAGAATCGGAGGCTAAATATACAGCTATTCCAGAAAAATCTTTAGGTTCACCCCATCTTCTCATAGGTACTCTTGTTATAACTTTACTATTAAATTTTTCACTTTTTTGACTTTCTGATGTCATATCTGTAGCTATCCATCCCGGTACAATTGTATTTGCTCTTATTCCATACCTCGCATGCTCGACTGTTATGCCTTTAATCATCGCAATAACCCCCCCTTTTGAGGCAGAGTATGGTTGAGTTTTTGCTGCACCTTCAACACCAGCAAGACTTGCAATTCCAATTATCGAACCACCAGGGTCACCATTTTTTGCTCTTTCAACCATATGTTTGCAGGATTCTCTGAGTGTAAAAAATACACCATCAAGATTAACTGAGAGAACTTTTCTGTAAATATTTGTATCCATCTCCTCAAAAGAACCTCCGTAAATATTGATTCCAGCATTAGCAAAAACCGAATCTATTCGGCCAAAATCGTTTACCACCTTACTAATAATATTTTTTACCTCACTTTCGTCAGATACATCAATTTTGTATGTTTCTATTTTTGTTCCATACTTATCCAATAAGTTCTTGGCTAACTTATTTTTTTCTTCATTCCTTCCTAGTATAGCAACATTCCCGCCACAAGATGCAAGGCCCTCTGCAATACCAAGTCCTATACCTCCATTACCACCAGTGATAACAGAGACCTTTCCAGACAAATCAAATAATTTATTTTCCATGATATATATTCCCTTTCTTAGTTTTCTGCCATTTTTGATAATAATAACAAAATATCAGAATTGTTATAGTAATTATATATTGCAATTATTAGGCTAATTAAGTCTATTATAAATCGGTAAATTATTTAATAGGGAGTGAAGATATGTCAACTATCATGATTGTAGGTGCAACAAGGGGAATAGGGTTAGAATTAACAAAACAATATGCCGGTGAAGGTAATAAGGTTATTGCCTGTGCGCGGGATACAAAGAAGGCTTCGTTATTGGATGAAGCTGCATCAAGTTCTGAAAATATCTCAATACAACAACTAGATATAGCTGATCCAAGTTCAATTGAATCTGCCTCTAATCACATAGGAGATCATACTATTGATAGCCTTATAATTGTTGCCGGCTCAGTTGGCGGAATGCCTGAAAACCAATCATTAGACAATCTTGATATCGATGAGTGGCATAATACTTTAAACATCAACACTATTGGGCCTCTTTTGGTCGCAAAATCCTTCAAATCAAACTTAAGCGCATCTGGAAATGGAAATTTAATGATTTTATCGAGTCAGCTTGCAGCATCAACATGGCCTATGGGTGGGATGTATATTTACTCAACAACTAAAGCAGCTGTCAGTAAGGTAGGTCAAATTCTTGCATTAGATTGGGCTGAAGATCCAATTATTGTTTCAATTATGCATCCAGGTTGGGTTCAGACAGATATGGGTGGACCAGCTGCTGAAATAACTGCTGAAGAAAGTGCTTCAGGAATAAGGAATGTAATATCAGGTCTTACAAAAGAGAATTCTGGTAATTTCTATAAGTGGAATGGTGATATTCATCCTTGGTAGGATATAATTCATTCAATTATTTTTAAGAGACTTGAAGTATTAATTTATGAGAATTATAAAATTTTAATGCTGAGATAAATAATGCATCAAAGAAAATTCAAACCTTTTGGTAAAGTTAGCGCCCTAACTCTTGGCGGCGGCGGCATAGGTAATGTTTGGGGAGAAACCTCAAGGGAAGAAGCTATTCAAACAGTGAATTTGGCTATCGACAAAGGAATTAATCACTTTGATGTTGCTCCTATGTATGGAAGGGGTGAGGCAGAAAAAGTTATAGGAAAAGCATTAAAAGGAAAAAATATAAATGGTCTTCACTTCACAACTAAGTGCAGTTTAGGGATTTTACCTGATAATGAGGTATATGATTATCTTAACTCTTCACTGACTAGGAGTCTTTTTTCTATGGGCTTAGAGAGGGTGGACTTATTTCTTTTGCATTCTCAATTAATTGAGGATGACCATCAATTATTTCGATTTAACGAATTTCGAAATAAAAATTCTACGACTTTAACAAGCTATTTTAATGCAGTTATTCCAGCTTTTGAAAAATTAAAAAAAGAAGGTAAAATTAAAAATTGGGGAATTGGACTTGGTCAAGAAGAGGCCCTCGTAAAGGCTATGGATCACCATACTCCTCCAGATGCAATGCAGTGTGTTGTTAATATATTAAATTCAGCTGGAGGAATTGGCTATTCAACCAAAGAGCTAAACTCCAACTCAATTCTTAAAGAATGTCAAAATAGAGACATACCTATTTTAGCGATTAGAGCTGTACAGGCAGGAGCATTAACCTCCTCAATGGATAGAAAACCGCACCCATCTGGTCACGATGAAAAAGATTTTAAGGATTTTGAAAAGGCCTCTTTATTTAGGGAGGTGGCAAAAAAATGGAATATAAGTCCATCTGATTTGGCACATAGATACACATTAAGTGTTTCGGGTGTAAGTTCAGTTATACTTGGGGTTAAAAACAGAATCGAACTAGAAGAGTGTACCAATGCTGAAAGAATCCAACTAACTAAACAAGAAATAGCTGAATTAGAAGCTCTGTATTTTTAAAATAAGAAGAAGTTAAGTATTTCTAACTTATTTTATAAGGAAATAATCATGATATCTGCCTATTGGCCATTTAATCCAAAAAAAATCCCCTTTTTTTATGGATGGGTTGTATTTGCATTTAGTACTCTAGGAATTCTTTTTAGTATCCCTGGGCAAACAATGGGACTAGCTGTTTTTACGGACTCATTCATAGATGTATTAGGTTTGTCACGAACAGAATTATCTCTTGCTTACTTATTTGGAACCCTTGGATCCTCTTTATTTTTAGCTCGAGCAGGAAGGTGGTATGATATTTTGGGCGGTCGAACTATGATAACCATTGCCTCTTTAGCTCTGTCACTAATGGTTTTTTATATAAGCCTTGTTGATATTCTGAGTGATTTTCTGGGGGGTAGCGCCTTAATAAGCTTTGTTTTAATTCTTTTTGGTTATTTTGGTGTAAGATTTTTTGGTCAAGGCGTTCTTACTAGCTGCTCTAGAAATGTTCTTTTACTCTGGTTTATTAAGAAGAGGGGTCTTGTGGGCGGGATAAGGAATATATTTGTAAGCTTAGGTTTTTCTCTTTCTCCCCTTTTTTTAGCTGGTCTAATTACCTTTTTTGGATGGAAAGAATCTTTATGGATTATTGCATTATTTGGCGGAGTTGGGTTTTCATTTTTTGCATTTATATTTATTAGAGACACTCCTGAATCATGTGGTTTAAGGGCTGATGGCGTACACATAAATTCTTCTGAGGAATTACCTATTGAAAAATCAAGCAAAACTCTAAAAGAAGTAAAAAATAATCCAATTTTTTGGATATATTCACTAAGCCTGAGTATGCATGCTTTATTTGGCACTGCGTTAGTCTTTCATATAGTTTCAATTTTTGAAGAAGTTGGAAGGGGAAGAGCTGAAGCCTTTAGTTATTTTATTCCTGCTGCAATTTTTTCAACACTTTCAAATCTTTTTGCAAGTTGGATTTCAGATAAAATAAACTTAAAGCCTATTTTGATTATTATGCTTTTTTCTTTTTGCATAGGATCTTTTGGCTTTATTTACCTTATAAATTCCTGGGGTTTTTGGCTTTTAGCTTTTGGCTTTGGTGTTGGAGGAGGTTTATGGGGTGTTATTTCAAATTTAGCAATTATACGGTTTTTCGGTCCAAAACATTTAGGTGAAATAAGTGGTTTAAGTGCTTCTTTTAATGTTGTTGCAAGTGCAATTGGGCCTGCTGCCTTTAGTCTTGGGTTTGATTATTTTGGAAGTTATGCTGCTCCAGCAAAAATGTGTTTAGTAATCATAATGTTTCTTTTATTGATTGCTGTATTTTTAAAGCAAAACGAAGAATAAAAACCTATGCTTAGAATTTTCTATTCTACTGTTGAGGGATCAAGATTTTAACTATATAAATTGTTTCTTAAAATTAACTCAAGTTTTAGAAAGTAGATAAAATGAATTTTAATAATATTTTATATAAAAATATTGAAACGTTAGCATTAATTACAATTAATCGACCTGAAAGCCATAATTCAATTTCACTTGAAACATTAGATGATCTTAATAATGCGGTAGATTTAGCCGCTGCAGATGAGAGTATCAAAGTGATAGCTATAACTGGTGCTGGTGGTAAGTCCTTTGCATCAGGATCAGATTTAAATGAAGTTTTAGAGAGGGATTTAAAAAAATCTTTAGAGCCAATTATCCAGGGTTTAGCTGAAAAATTAGAAAGAACACCCAAACCAACTATTGCAGGAATAGATGGTATTTGTATGGGTGGAGGTCTTGAGGTGGCGCTTGGATGCGACCTTAGAGTTGCAACCCCTAGGTCAAAATTTGCTACTCCAGAAGGTAAACTTGGAATAATTCCTGGTGGAGGTGCAAGTGTTCGTCTTCCAAGAATTGTGGGAAAAGGGTGGGGTATGGAAATGCTTCTAATGGGCGATGTAATTGATGCAGAAAGAGCCTTTCAAATTGGATTGATAACTCGATTAGTTAAGTCAGACGAATTATTAGCAGAGTTAACAAGTATGGCAGAAAAGTTATCAAGATTTGCTCCTTTAGTTCCACGAACTATGAAAGCAATGGTACATTTTGGAATGGATTCTAGCCTAGCAAGCGCCCTTATGATGGAAAAATATGCTCAAGGTGCTTTAGTTCAAACAGAAGATAAAGAAGAGGGTATAAGGGCTTTTCTTGAAAAAAGAGACCCTAGATTCAAAGGTAGTTAGTCGGATAAGAACGCCTTACCATTAATATGATCTGATATTTTTTCAGCCATCATAATAGTTGGTGCATTCGTGTTTCCTGCAATCAAGCTTGGCATTAAAGAAGCGTCAACTACTCTTAACGACCTCATTCCATGTACTTGACCATGCTCATTTGTAACTGATAATTCATCTATACCCATTTTACAGGTACCCACTGGATGGTAAAGTGTTTCTCCTGTTTCTCTTATCCAAGCATCTAATTCATCATCACTATTAATATTAATATCTTTTCCTGGTTTAAGTTCCCGACCTCTGTACTCATCAAAAGCTGGTTGCATAAAAACTCTATGAGCCTCTCTTAGTCCATTGCGGGTATCAATTAGATCTTGTTCTGCAGAAATATAATTTGGAAACATAAGGGGTGCATCATTAGGACTGGAACTTTTTAAAGTAATAAGACCCCTACTTTGAGGTCTACAAAGATATACGAGATTAGAAAACCCATGTTCTTGAGGGACACCAGCTCTCCCATGAACATCCTGCATTGCAATTGATACGTAATGTATTTGTATATCGGGTATTTCTTTTTCGGGGCGTGATTTTATAAAAGCTCCTCCAACACACGGTGGATTTGATGCATCACCCGTTCCTGTAGCTAAATATTTTATTCCAGCAAGCATTGTCCCAAAAAGAGATGCTGATCTATGTAATGTTACTGGCTGTGTGCATTGAAACTGACTCACTACAGCAAAATGATCTTGTAAATTTTTTCCTACCCCTTTTAATTCGTGTGTAACCTCAATTCCATGTTTTTTAATTTCTTCAGAATCCCCTATTCCACTCCGCATTAATATTTGTGGAGAATTAACCGCTCCAGAAGATAGGATTATTTCCTTATTACCTCTACAAAAAACCTTTATTCCTTTGTAAAAATACTCCACTCCTATAGCTTTTTTATTTTCAAAAATCACTTTATCAACTGTAATATTTGTTTTTGTATGTAAATTTTTTCTATTAAGAGCAGGATGCAGATAAGCTCTGGCAGAGCTAAATCTTTTTGAACCTTTAATGGTGTGTTCATAACGAGAAAAACCCTCTTGCTGCTTTCCATTAAAATCATTCGTCAGAGGAAAGCCTGCTTGAGATCCGGCTTCTACAAACTTGTCTAAAAGTATATCATCATCTCTAGTGGATTTTTTAACATTTAATGGACCTTTTTTACCATGATAACCCTCATCACCATCACCTTCATAATTTTCAGCTCTCTTAAAATAAGGCAATACATCATCATATGACCAACCTTGATTTCCAAGCTGTCTCCAATGATCATAATCTGATGAATGCCCTCTTGTATAAATCATTGCGTTAATAGAAGAAGATCCTCCCCATCCTCTTCCTCTTGGCCAATATAGTTTTCTTCCCGCCGTATTACTTTCTGGTTCAGTTTCAAAGCCATAATTTTGTTTATTAGATTTTGGAACTATTTGTGAGTAACCAGAGGGCATATGGATAAATAAATTAGTATCTTTGCCACCAGCCTCGATAAGCAGAACTGAGCTCCTCTCATTTTCTGAAAGTTTATTAGCTAAGACACAACCAGCGCTTCCAGCGCCAACAATTATATAATCGAAATTTTCTTCCATCTCTATCCCCAATAGTATAATTAATTTAAATCATGTACTGGTAATAGCTTTATATCAATAAACAATTGTTAAAGTTATTATAAAGAATTCATAAATTAGTTTATAAGCCATGAATAATTATTTATAGAATCTGATTATAGGAAAAATTGTGAATAAAAAAAGAATAAGAATTTCTGAAGATCAAGTTCCTGAACGATTAAGAGGAAATAGAGCAAGGTTTTCGAAGTGGATTGGGAAGTTAGGCATAAATTTATCGGGATGGACAATTAAAGGAAAAGTTCCTGATGAAGAAAGGATAGTAATTATTGCAGCTCCCCATACTTCAAACTGGGATTTTATTTTGGCCATGATGACGATTTTTGGCCTTAATATTAAAATTAAGTGGTTAGGAAAAGATTCTATATTTAAGCCTGGGATTAGATGGTTCTTTCATTGGCTTGGAGGAATACCCGTTAATAGAAAAAACCCAGACTCCTTAATTGAAAATGTTGTTGAAATTGTTAAGAAAGAAAAATCAATTGTAATTGCAATGACACCTGAAGGAACAAGAAAAAAAGTGGTAAGATGGAAAACAGGATTTTTAAGAATTGCAAAACTTACTAAAGCAAAAATTTTATTAATATCCATCGATTTTCCGACTAAAAGTATTCAAATCGGTGATATTTTTGAGCCAACTGGTGACGTTGAGTTAGATTTAGATTTTATTCAAAATTACTATCAAAATTTCAAAGGTATAAACCCAGATCAATCTTAATTTAAAGAACCATAGAGAATAACGATGTATGATTTTAAAAACATTAGAATTGCAAAAGAAGCAAATATTTATTTTGAAGGAAAAGTAGTTAGCTATTCTTTATTTTTTAAAGATGGGTCAAGGAAAACTTTAGGAGTTATGCAGATTGGAAATTATGCATTTAATACGCAGGAAAAAGAAATTATTGAAATAACCTCGGGACTAATTAAAGTTCTGCTTCCCAGTGAATCGGTTTGGAATGGCTTAAAGGGAGGAATGGCCTTTGAAGTTCCAGCTAACTCGACTTTTAAGCTAGAAGTTAGTCAAATAACAAATTACTGCTGCTCGTATATTGAAGAATAATAATTATGATTGAAAAAAGTTTACTCTTAATCCTTGGTAATCAGTTATTTCCAATTGATGAAATTAAGAATCTTAATCCTGAAAAAGTTTTTATGGCCGAGGATTTAGGTTTAAGCACTTATGAAAAACATCATAAATTAAAAATCCTAATGATCTTTTCTGCTATGAGAGAGAAGAGGGATGAGCTTAAGAGTAATAATATTGATATTGATTATATTGAAATAGAGGATCCAGATTTTAACTTGCCTTATGAAGAAAAGTTAGAGAAATGTATAAAAAATAATAATATCAAGACTCTTAATGTTTTTGAAATAGAAGATAAGTCTTTTGAAAAAAGGATTATTAATTTTACGAAAATACATAATCTAAATTTAATCATATCCCCTTCCCCAATGTTTTTGATAAAAAGAGAAGATTTTTTAGACTTAAAAGGAAAATCTAAAGTGATAAGAATGGGAGATTTTTATAAGAATGTTAGAAGAAAACTAAATATTTTAGTTGATGAAAATCAAAAACCAATTGGCGGTAAGTGGTCCTTTGATGATGAAAATAGAAAGAAAATTCCAAAAGGATTAAATATACCCGACTTATTAAAAATGCAAATTTCTAAATATGCAGAAGAACTAAAGCCTATAATTAACAAAAAATTTAATGATCATCCAGGAAGGATGGATGATATATGGATACCCTTTAACAGGGTTGAGGCCCTAAAAAATCTTGATTACTTTATTAGTGTTAAGTTTAATAATTTTGGACCTTATGAAGATGCGATATTATCAAATGATAGTTTTTTGTTTCATAGCGCTTTAAGTCCATCTATGAATATTGGCTTAATCACACCTCAGGATGTTGTTGATAGAGTTCTTGATTACACCAAGAAAAAAGAAATTCCTTTGAATTCAGTTGAGGGTTTTATAAGACAAATTATTGGTTGGAGAGAGTTTATCAGAGGTGTTTATCAAAATTATGGTGAAGAACAACTACAAAGTAATTTCTTTAATTTTTCAAGATCATTGAAAGATACTTGGTATTCTGGCAATACTGGAATACCTCCTCTCGATGATGCAATAAATTTTTCTGATAGATATGGCTATACACATCATATTAATCGATTAATGGTAATATCAAATCTCATGACTTTAACTGAGGTACATCCAAAAAATATTTATAAGTGGTTTATGGAGATGTACTTAGATTCATCTGAATGGGTAATGGTTCCAAATGTTTTTGGAATGGGTACATTTGCCGATGGCGGTATCTTTTCAACAAAACCATATATTTGTGGATCAAACTATCTATTGAAAATGAGTAACTACAAAAAAGGTGAATGGTGTAGTACAGTTGATGGTCTTTATTGGAGATTCTTTGATAAAAATATGGCTAAGTTAGAAAATAATCCACGCCTTTCATTTATGAAAAAAACTTTTGAATCAATAGATAAGGATAGAAAGAATATGATTTTTGATCACGCGGAGAAATTTATAGAAAATAATTCTTATTAATATTATTAGATAACAAACACTGAGGCCTATTCTAGGACCTCTAATATATAAGAAGAATTAATGATTATTATCCTTATTTTTAAAAATTTATCTATCAGAGAAGGATATTTTTCCTTCCTTCCAATAATGATGAAGTACC
>Ga0209709_10002406_pt1 | contig 16378 bp, 17 predicted proteins | sample ArcticOcean_MG_C_2_FD_187435 | JGI IMG/M metagenome (GOLD analysis project Ga0209709, IMG submission 187435) | Marine microbial communities from western Arctic Ocean - ArcticOcean_MG_CB4_136 (SPAdes) (version 2) | ecosystem: Environmental > Aquatic > Marine > Oceanic | place: Arctic Ocean... | reverse complement strand
TAGTCTTTTTTTTTTATTTTTTCATTTTTTTTTTCTTTTACTTTAAAATCAGCAACTGCTGCAGAAAAAATTGCGACATCAGTCGGTAGACTTTCTTGTGTGGCTTTGAGCATCTCATCTGCCGTTTCAACCTTGATTAAATTTATATTACTATCTATCTGCAGATTGGTAGGTCCAGAAATTAGTGTTGTTTGAAATCCTCTTTTTACTAAAGATTTAGCTAAAGCATACCCTTGTTTTCCTGACGATTTATTTGAGATAAATCTTACAGGATCAATATATTCATTAGTTGGTCCTGCAGTTACTAAAGCTTTTAATTTTTTATTTTTTTTCAAATTATTAAAATAAGCTTCAATGGTATAAAAAATATCTTTTGGTTCTGTCATTTTTCCTTCACCAAATTCACCACAAGCCATATTTCCTATTTCAGGGCCAATTATTTTATAACCATAAGACTTCAATTTATTAAGATTTTGTTTGGTTGATGGGTGCTCCCACATTCTAACATTCATGGCTGGCGTCAAAAAAATATCCTTATCAGATGCAAGGATTACAGTTGAAGCTAGATCATCAGAAGATCCTGCACTTAATTTTGAAATAGTATTTGCGGTAGTAGGGGCCACAAGAATCACATCTGCCCATCTAGATAGAGATATATGATCCATTTCCGCTTCATTTTTAGCATTAAATAAATCATCATAAACCTTTTCTTGCGAAAGTGAGGCCACCGATAAAGGAGTTACAAATTCTTTAGAACTTTTAGTGAGAATAGTTTTAACTTTTACACCTTGCTTTTTAAATAACCTAATAAGCTCTAAACTCTTGTATGCAGATATGCCTCCACATATTATTAAAAGTATTTTTTTCTCTGATAAATTATTCATGAGGCAAATTAAAATACTAATAGGCCAAAAATTACAAGCAGTAAAAATCCAACAATAGACTGGTTTCTAAACGCAATCAGTTCAGATTTCTTTTCGTTTAGCGCAGTGTATGAGTTTGAATTTTGAGGTATTTGACCACTAGCCAAAAATGTAAGTGCTTGATTAGCCTTATCCATAATTTCTGGAAAATCAGGTAATCTTTTAATTACCTCAGAAGTACTTTTTAAGCCTTCACTCAAAGTATTGATAGGGTCTTTAGTTTCTTTTAACCAGCTTTCCAAAACTGGTTTTGAGGTTTCCCAAATATTAGTATCAGGATTGAGTTTTCTAGCAACGCCCTCAACCACAACCATAGTTTTTTGTAACATTAATAGTTGGGGTTGAGTTGGCATATTAAATTTTTCAGTAACATCAAAAAGTTGTTTTAGTAATTTTCCTCCAGAAATATCCTTAACAGACTGACCAAAAATAGGTTCACCGATTGAGCGTAACGCTTGTGCGAGATCATCCACTGGAACATCTTTAGGGACAAGACCAGCAACCAGGTGTACTTCAGCAACTTTTTTATAATCTCTCTGAATGAAACCAAATAAAATTTCTGCTAAAAATCTTTTACTAAGATTGTCTAATCTACCCATAATACCAAAATCAATTGGAACAATTTGTCCACTGTTATCAATAAAAATATTTCCTTGATGCATATCAGCATGAAAAAAACCATCCCTAACAGCATGTCTTAGAAAATGTTGAATAATGTCAGAGGCAATTTCCTTAGTATCAATATTTCGGTTTTGTAAATCTTCAGTTTCTCGAATAGAAACTCCATCCACCCAATCAAGTGTCATTACGTTTTCACTTGTAAAATTCCAATAAATTATAGGAACCCTAAAACCAGCATCATTCTTTGTATTTTCAGCATATTCATTTGCAGCAGCAGCTTCAAATCTTAAATCCATTTCAAGGTTAGTTATTTCTTTAAGTAAAAAAACAACTTCAATTAATTTTAGTCTTTTTGTTTTTTTAACAAATGATTCAACAAAAAAAGCAAAAAGCATCAATGCTTCTATTTCTTCATTGAATATTTTTTTTATATCTGGCCTTAAAATCTTAATAGCCACATCTTTTATTGTACCATTATCATTAATTTTGGCTTTATGAACTTGAGCTATTGAGGCAGCCGCAACTGGCTCACTTAAATCTATTATTGAATTAAAAGTTTCTTCTCCTAAATCTTTTTTAATGATTGCCTTGGCTTCAGTTAGAGGAAAAGCAGGAAGCCTGTCTTGTAAGCCTTCTAACTGTTTAGCTAATTCGTCACCGATTATGTCTGGTCTTGTAACCAAAAATTGTCCCAATTTGATGAAAGTTGTTCCCATGGACTGTAGTGATTTTGAGAGTCTTTCTCCTTCAGTATTGTTAAGATTAATTTTTTTGGGACTTAAAAAAGAAAAGGAAAGTATTTGAAAAAGAACCTTAATAATTAGAGGGGGTTTTTTAAATTTAGAAACAATATTTAAAATGTCAGATTGAGCTAATTTTCTTCCTAATTTAAACAATGTAAATAATTTTTTAATCATCAAATCTTCCAGCCAGAATGAATAGCAACAATTCCACCAGATAAATTTCGATAATTGCAAGATGTAAATTTATTCTTTTTCATTAAGTTAATTAATTCTTCTTGGTTAATAAAATCCGCAATGCTTTTGATTAAATACTCGTAAGGTTCTTTTTGACCTGCAACAACTTTGCCAATTAAAGGAATAAGTTTAGAATAATTTCTATATATAAAATTTAGATTTGAGTTTTGAATTTTTGAGAACTCCAAACATAAGTAGCGACCCCCTGGTTTTAAAACACGATAAGCCTCAGAAAGAGCTTTATTAAGATCTTTAGCGTTACGTAAGCCAAAACTAATTGTATAATAATCACAGGAATTATCTTTTATAGGTAATTTTTCTGCTGGAGCAATCACCCAATTAATATTTTTATAAATAGCTAACTTTGTTTTACCCTTGCTAATCATTCCTTTATTTGGATCTACACAAAAAATTTTACCATCTCTATTTGTTGAATTTAAAAAAAGTTTACCTAGATCACCAGTACCACAGGCAACATCAATTAAAATTTTATCTTTTGAGGGATTCATCCAATTCATTAAATCTTTTTTCCAAATCCTATGAATACCTAAGGACATAAAGTCGTTCATTAAATCATACTTATCATAGACATTGTCAAAGACACCTTGAACAAGCCCTTTTTTATTTTGGAGATATTGTTGCATGTTAAATTTATTATTTATTGATAATATACTGCCAAATGCCAGAATTACCAGAAGTAGAAATAGTCAAAAATTCATTAGCTAAAAAGATACAACAAAAAAAAATCAAGAAAGTAATAATAAAAAATAGAAATTTAAGGTTTAAAATTCCCCTAAAATTTGAAGAATTATTACAAAATAAAATAATTAAAAAAGTTACCAGGTTTTCTAAATATTTAATTTTAAATTTTTCTGATAGTTCATTTTGTTTAATCCATTTAGGTATGTCAGGAACTATTCATTTAATTAATAAGAATAATTTTAGTAAATTTACTAATACTAGTTTTTATCACTCTCCAAACCTACCAAAAAAACATAATCATGTAGAAATACAATTTAACGATTTAAAGGTTATTTATAATGATCCTAGAAGATTTGGTTTTTTTAAATTTATAGAAAATAAGCAAGAACTTTTAAATAAATTTAATCATTTAGGACCAGAGCCATTTTTTAAAAATTTTGACTTAAAATATCTTTTAAAAAATTTTTTAAATAAGAAAAAGGATATTAAAAGTTTTTTATTAGATCAAAAGTTTGTTTCAGGAATTGGTAATATCTATGCATGTGAAATTTTATTTCTAAGTAAAATTAATCCAACAACCAAAGCAATGAAATTATCAAAAGAAGATTGTAAAAACATTATTTTTTTCTCAAAAAGTGTACTTAATGAGGCAATTAAAAAAGGAGGTTCGAGCATTCAAAATTTTAAAAATACCTCAGGGCAAACTGGTAATTTTCAGAAAGAATTTAAAGTTTATCAAAGAGAAAACCTAAATTGTCTAAAGAGTAAATGTAAAGGTAAAATAAAGAAAATATTTATATCTAGTAGATCAACTTTCTTTTGTAATACTTGTCAAAAATAAGCAATTATTCTATTGACCAGTATAAATTCTCAAGCTATACCACTGCGCTTATGGCGAACACAAAATCAGCAATTAAAAGAATAAGAAAAATTGCCACACAAACACTAGTTAATAAGGCCCGTAAGAGCAAATACAGGAATGCTTTAAAGAAAATGAACCTTCTTATTGAGGAAAAGAAAAAAACAGAGGCTTTGAAATTCTTACCGAAGTTGAATTCTGAACTAATGAAAGTTGCTAAAACTGGAATTATTAAAAAAGCAAATGCATCAAGAAATGTTTCAAGAATAACAAAGAAAATATCGGCATTATAATAACTACACTTTACTGTTAATACTTTTCAACTATTGATAATTTCAATCTACAATACACACTAAATAACATTTATTTTTTTTAAGATTCACTACATCTAGATCTAAAAAAAAGATATAAAATATAACTTCTAAAACACACACTCATAGATTTTAAATTTGTAAAACTTTTTTTTTGAAAAGTAGAAAATAGTGACATTTATTTTCTATTCACGTAGAAAATGATTCACCTAAAAAGTTTATTTATTTTTATTTTTATAAAATTAATTATTGCAAAAAAATTATTTTACTTCTAACTAACTTTATTCATACAAATTTATGTCTGACAATAATTTAATAAAAAATTCAAAAACTGTTTATCCGGAAGCTCTAGATTGGCCTGCTATTCAAAAAGATATGAGGAGTAAGTTAGGTAGTGATATATTTGAAAGTTGGCTTAGAAAAATAGACTTTGTTGAAGAGATGAATAATTACATTCTACTCTCTGTTTCAACTAGATTTATAAGAGATTGGATTACTTCAAGATATTTAGATCAAATTTTACAAATAGTTAAAATTTATAAAAAAGATTTAACAAGAATAGAATTTAAAATTGTAGAAAAAAATTTTGAAAATAAAGTTGAAAACAATACTAAATCAGGTGAGAGTATTGAAAATGTATCCTTTATCAAGGATACTTATTTACAATATAATAGAATTGATCCTAATAAGAGATTTGATAATTTCATAACCGGCACAAGTAATAAATTAGCCTACGAAGCTTCATTAAAAGTTTCAGAAAATATATCCCATTATAACCCACTTTATATTTATGGGGGTGTTGGAATGGGCAAAACACATTTATTAAATTCCATTGGTCTTTCATTAAAAGAAAAAAATAAAGTGATGTTTATCTCAGCTGAAAGATTTATGTATCAATTTGTTAAATCAATTAAGTCAAACGACATGGTAAAATTTAAAGAATATTTCAGAAACACAGATATTTTATTGATTGATGATATTCAATTCATGAATGGTAAAGAAGCAATGCAAGAAGAATTTTTTCATACCTTTAACGCTTTGATTGACAAAGGGTCACAAGTAATTATTTCTGCAGATAGAGCTCCAAATAAATTATCAAGAATTCAGGATAGAATTAAATCAAGATTTGCAGGTGGATTGGTTATTGATATTCAAAAACCTGACCATTTTTTAAGAAATAAGATTGTCAAACAAAAAACTGAAGAGCTTAAAACTTTTTACTCCAACCAAGTAAATATTTCTGAGGAAATACAAAAATTTATTAGCACTGAAATCACTACAAGTATTAGAGAGTTAGTTGGAGCTATAAATAGAGTTTTTTCTTTCTCTAGAATATACAACAAAGCCCCAAATTTATCTGAGGTTAAAGTGGTTTTAAAAGATTTGTTAAATATTGGAGAAAACAATGTAACAATCGATTTAATACAATCAACTGTTTGCAAATTCTTTAAAATAAGTAAAAATGAAATGCTTTCTTCAAGAAGATCGAGATATCTTGTGCGGCCAAGACAAACTGCTATTTACTTAACTAAAATTTTAACTTCTAAATCTCTGCCAGAAATAGGAAGGGAATTTTCCAATAGAGATCACACAACAATCATACATTCTGTTAAAACAATTGAAAAATTGAAGGAAAATGATTTAGAAATGACTAACAATATTAATAACTTAAAAAATAAAATATTGTATAATAAAGAAAATGAAATTTAATGTTAATCAACAAGATCTGCAGCAGGCCCTGAATTATTGCCAAGGTGTGATTGAAAAAAGGAGTACACTTCCTATTCTATCAAATGTATTATTAAATGTTACGAATTCGAATTTAACAATTACTGCTACAGATTTAGATCTAATATTTATTCATCAAATTAATAATGTGGAAGTTCTTGAAGAAGGAAATACCACAACTACTTCGTCGACTATGTATGATCTTATCAGAAAATTCCCTTCTGGAAAAAAAATTAATCTATCTCTAACAGATGAAAGTAAGCTTCGAGTAGAGTCAGAAAAATCTGTCTTTAATTTAAATTGTATTAATGCATCTGATTTTCCTTTGACAGATGAAAATTTTAGTCAAAACGAATTTTCTATTAAATCAAAACAATTATTAAAATTATTAAATAAATGTAAATTTTCAGTTTCGAATGATGAAACAAGACATTATTTAAGTGGAATTTTTTTTCATCAAACTCAAATAGAAGATAAAAATTTTTTAACAGCAGCAGCAACAGATAGTCATAGAATGTCCATATCTAAAATAAGATTAGATGAGAAGGTAGAATTTGAGCCAGTTATATTGCCTAAAAAAACAATATTCCAACTCTGTGCTTTATTAGAAAGTTATGATGGTGATGTTAAAATTTCAAATGTAAAATCAAAAATTAAATTTGAAATGAACAATAGTATTTTGATTTCTAAATTAATTGACGGAAAATTTCCTAATTATATTCAAGTAATACCCAAAAATAATCAAAAGAAATTAGAAATAGATTTAAAATTATTTCTAAATTCAGTAGATAGGGTTGCTTCAGTTTCACTTGATAAAAAAGATGGAGTAAAATTTAACTTATCACAAGATGTTTTAAATTTATCTGTTAATAACACTAACAGTGGAGATGGAAAAGAAAGCCTGAGTGTTAAATTTGAATATGATTTAGAAATTAGCTTTAACTCAAGATATTTAATTGATGTAGCCTCTCAGCTTAATGGAGACAAAATAGAAATTTTTTTTAATGATACTGGCTCGCCAGCATTAATTAAAGATCCAGGTGACTATGATAGTATTTTTGTTGTAATGCCTATGAAGGGCTAATTTAGAGCATCTAGCTCATTATAAATAGCCTCTTGTAAATTTTTTAAAAAAAGATCTTTGTTTTGTCCTGGTTCAATTTCCTGCAAAATTGAAATTATTAAAGTTGTATTAATTTTTTTAGGACCATGTTTTGGCCAAGTAAAGCCCGAGTTAATTGCTATTGGTTGACATGATATTTTTAATTCTTTGTATATTCTACTTGCACCCTTTTTAAAAGGTGCTCGATCCTCGGGTAATAATCTTGTTCCTTGTGGAAAAATTATTAAGGGCCTGTTTGAGGTATTAATTAATTTTAAAATATCTCCAAAAAAGCCAAGATTATCTTTTGATATTTTATTTCTTTTAATTGAAATAGAACCAATTTTTTTTAGATACCAACCAAATATTGGGATTATTAATAGTTCTTTTTTTAAAATAAATACTGGAGAATTAAAAATTGTTTGTAGAAAAAATGTTTCAAACATCGATTGATGGGATGCAGCGATGAAGAATTTTTTATTATTAATTATATTATTTCTACCTTTAACAACTAATTTTGTAGATAAAAAAAATTTTAGACAAAAAGATGCCCAATAACCCATAATTTTTCCTCCAATTAAAGTTATTTTTTGAGGTAAAAAAAATGCAGGTATGAATATTATTGAAATGATAATAATTCCCATAAAGAAGAAGGTATTAAATAAAAAATTTCTTATCATTTTAGTCAAAAACTAAATTAAATCTTTTAGTCTTTGCCTTTTTTTAATAACATTAATTTTTGAGCCTTTAATTAATAGCTCAGCCGGTTTTGGTCTGACATTATAATTTGAACTTAATGACATGCCATATGCCCCAACATCACACATTACAATAAGATCTTTTTCTTTTAGTTTTTGAAACTTTTTAAAGGTTGAAAATTTATCTGTGCTTTCACAAATTGGTCCAACAAAATCATAAGCTTTTTTTGAAATATGATTTGTTTTTAATACTGGAAGAGTTCTATGTGTAGCTCCATATAGCGCAGGTCTTATTAAATCATTCATTGCAGCATCCAATATAATAAAATCTTTTCTTTCACTTTCTTTTATGTAAATGACTTTTGAAATTAGAGAACCAATATTTCCTACTATAGACCTACCTGGCTCAAATATAATTTTAGATTTATTATTCTTTAAAAATTTTTTTATAGCTATACTATATTTTCTATAATTGAGTTTTTTACTTGTATTTTCATAGGAAATTCCCATTCCGCCACCTAGATCCACATATTCAAATATATGATTGCTTTTTTTGATAATATCACCCACAACTTTAAGCATCTTTTCATAAGGCGTGTAGTCTAAAATTTGGCTACCTATGTGGACACTTAAGCATTTAAGATTAAGATGTTTTGAAATTTTAGTATGGCTGACTAGCTCAAAAAATGTTTTTTCATCTACACCAAATTTATTTTCTTTTTTACCAGTTGAAATTTGTTTTAAGGTCTTAGCATCTGTATTAGGGTTTAATCTAATACCAATGTTTACGATTCTCTTCTTAGATTTCGCAATTTTTTCAATTTCAGTAATTTCACTTTTAGATTCAGCATTTATTAATAGTATTCCTTTATCAATTGCATAGCTAATTTCTACTGATGTCTTTCCGACACCTGAAAAAACAATTTTTTTTGGTTCTATACCAGCCTTGAGAGCTAGCATTAACTCTCCAATTGAAACCACATCTGCACCTAGTCCTAATTTTCTAATTTCCTTGATTAGGTTTACATTGGTATTGGATTTAATGGCAAAACATATAAGTGGAGAAAAAGAGTTAAAATTTTTCTTAAAATTAACAATATTCTCTTTTAATTTTTTATATGAGTAGCAATAAACAGGAGTACCAAACTTTTTTACAATATCTTGAATTCTAATTTTTTCAATTGTGAGACTTTTATTAATATATTTCATTAAACCTTAAATATAAAGGTATGATTTTTACTTGCCTTATATTCTGGGTCTCCTTTTTTTCCACATGAGAATAACAAGCCACAGAATATAGAGATCAAAATTAATTTTTTTATCATTTTATGCCTTTTTATATTTCATTATCATTTTTTTTATATTACCAAAAGATGTTCCTCCATAGGATTTTTTTGAATTTACTGAATTTTTGACATTAAAAATATTTAATGCCTCAATTGTAAGCCTAGGTTCAATTTTTTGTAAATCATCGATATTGAGTTCATTTAATTTTTTATTTTTCTTTTCTGCAATATTTACAATTGCAGCAGTGATTTGATAAGCTTTTCTAAAGGGCATTGAATAATTTTTAACAAGATAATCTGCTAAATCTGTAGCTGTAATATAGCCACTATTTGCAAGGTCTAACATCTTTTGTTTATTGGGTTTCATATTTTTTAAAACCTCATTAAGAATTGATATACAGTTATTAAGAATCTCATTAGAGCTAAATAGTATTTCTTTGTCATCCTGGAGATCTTTAAAATATGAAATTGGGAGACCCTTAAGTATTGTAAGCATGGAAAATAAATTTCCATAAGTTGAACCAGTTTTTCCTCTTACATATTCTAATAAATCTGGGTTTTTCTTTTGAGGCATAATTGAAGAGCCAGTGACAACCTTGTCTGAAAGTGTAATTAAATTAAATCCATCTGAGTTCCAAATTATTAGCTCCTCAGCAATTCTTGATATATGCATTGAGCAAACAGAAGCGCTATATAAAAAATCTAAAACAAAATCTCTATCAGCAACAGTATCTATGGAGTTATTAGTTGGTTTTTTAAAACCAAGCTTTTTTGATGTAAAATTTCTATCTATATTAAAAGAAGTTCCTGTTAACGCAGCCACACCAAGAGGACATTCAGATAAGCTTTCCAGGTTATAAGAAAATCTTTTTTTATCTCTAGTAAACATTTCCACATAGGCCATTAAATAATGTGCAAATGAAACTGCCTGAGCATTTTTTAAGTGTGTAAATCCTGGCATTATTGTTTCAATATTTTTTTCAGAAATTTTGAGAATAGTTTTAATAATATCATCTAAATTTTTATTAATTTCTTTAGTTGCGGAAGTAGTCCAGATTTTAAAGTCTGTAATTACCTGATCATTTCTGGACCTCGCAGTATGAACATATCCCGCTTCTTCACCTATTATTTGAAATAATCTCTTTTCGATATTCATGTGAATATCTTCATATTTTTTATTATATTCAAATTTGTTATTTAAAATTTCTTTTTTTATTTTATCTAATCCATAAATTATTTTATTTTTAATTTTAAAAGAAATAATTTTTTGTTTAAACAGCATCTCAACATGTGCAATTGATCCTAAAATGTCCTCTTTAAAAAGTTTTTTGTCAACATTTATTGAATTTCCAACTTTTTGAAATAACGCAGAGGCATCTTTTTTTATTCTTGAGCTCCATATTGCCGTATTGTTTTTATTTTTTACCATGATAATTAATTATACATATTTAGTATGAAATTATTAACAATATTTATTTATCTAATAACAATTAGTGCTGGTTTCACTATAGAAAAACCAGACATTAAAAACTTGGTATTAACAAAAAATCTAATAATTTACGAAGATGTAATCTTTAAGGATGCAAATCAACAGGATATTGATTTAAGGAATTATAAGGGAAAAATGACACTCTTAAATTTTTGGGCTACATGGTGTGCCCCGTGTAAAGAAGAAATGCCATCATTAGACAATTTACAAGAAAAAATTGGCTTGAAGAATTTAAAAATTTTTCCGATAAATATTAGTCAGGAAAGTTTATCAAAAACAGAGTCTTTTTTTAAAGAACTGAATATAAAAAATTTAGATATTTACTTCGATGCACCAATTACGTTAGCAAAAAAATTCTCCATAAGAGGAGTTCCAACGTCTATTATATTTGACAAGCACGGTAAAGAAATTGCAAGAATTATAGGTTCTATAAATTTTACCGATGAAGAATTTATTAATTGGTTAAAATCTTATAATTAATCTTTAAAAAAATAAGCAAAACAAACCAGAACAATTATAGCTATTAACTGAAAAAGCACTCTAAACTGCATCAATTTATTTGAGTATTTTTTGCTAGTTTCCCCTCCTTTAAAAAGAGTTCCAATGCCAAGAATCAATACGACAGCAACAACTATCAAAAGCATTATGCTAAAAATTTTAACTAAAGTTCCAGAAATCATAATTTTATTGTAAAGTAATTTATGAATAAAAAAACATAATTAAACATCTATGACATTTTGCCTAACTACTACAATTATTAAACCAGAAAAAGATATATCAATTAATCAAGCAGTTATTTTACTTCATGGATATGGAGGTGATGGAAATGATATAAGCATGCTAACCTTAAGTTGGAAAAGATTTTTACCTAATACTATTTTTTTATGTCCAAATGGACAAGAGCAATGTGTAATTAATCCAACTGGTTACCAATGGTTTGATTTAACCAAACAGGATCCTAAATACATTTTAGAACAATCTAAAAAAGCAGAATTAAAACTTCAGCAATTTATTAAGGAAGTAAAAAATAAATATAGTTTAAAAAATAATCAAATTTGCTTATCAGGTTTTAGTCAGGGATGTATGATGTCTATAAATTTAGGATTAACGAATAGTGAAAATTATAATTGTATTGTTGGTTTTTCTGGAAAAATATTAAACCAAGAAGACCTTGTTAAAAGAAAAACTTCTTCGACTAAAATGCTTTTGATACATGGGGAGAAAGATACTATTGTTTCACCAACCTTCTTATTAGAGGCAAAAGATTTCTTGATAAGAAATAATATTGAGATTGAAACAAAAATGATAATTAATTGTGAACACCATATTCCAGTAGAAGCATCAAGTGCCGCACTAAATTATATAAAGAATAATTTTAATATAGAATAGAGAAATTCTATTTATTGATAAAATAATTTTTTTCAGTTAAAGTTTTTTAATAATGTTTTTTGGTGAGCAAAATCTATCTTTGGAAAAATGTCCTGCATTAGTTTTGAATGCTGATTATAGGCCTTTAAGTTATTATCCATTATCGTTATGGAGTTGGCAAGACTCAGTAAAATCAGTTTTTTTAGATAGAGTAAGTATCGTAAGTAATTATGACAGAGTTATTAGAAGCCCATCTTTTAATATGAAGTTGCCTAGTGTTATTGCATTAAAGAGTTTTATCAAGCCTCAAGCCAATCCTAGTTTTACAAGATTCAATGTTTTTTTAAGAGATAGATTTTCTTGCCAATATTGTGGAAGTAGAGAAGAATTGACATTCGATCATTTGCTTCCTAGATCCAAAGGAGGACAAACGAATTGGGATAATGTTGTAACTGCTTGTTCAACATGTAATGTTAAAAAAGGAGGAAGATTATTAAAAAACTCAGAAATGACAATAAACCAAGAACCATACCAACCTTCAACTGAAGACCTACATAAAAATGGAAAACACTTTCCTCCAAACTTTCTTCACAAGAGCTGGATGGATTATTTGTATTGGGACGTTGAGTTAGAAGCCTAGTTATATTTTTTCTGATATATTAATTGCAATCTTTGAACCAGTTTTAATTATTTTATCTAAAATTGAGTAAAAACCATCTTTTGTTGCACCTTCTTCATAGGCTATATCTTTGTGGCGTAATTCATCCTCTCTAAATTTAATAATTTTGTCTTTTAATTTTTTTTCATCATTCTCTAATTGTTTGATTTGATTTGAATAATGCTTATCTATAACTTCCTCAACTGAAGCGGTGCAAAGCATAGCTGCTTTTTTCCCTAATAGTGTTGAGCCAAATCCAAGTCCTACACCAAGGATATCCCATAAGGGTAAAAATTTTGTAGGTTTAATATTTCTTTTTTTGATTTCATTTTCAAAATAATCACAATGCTCTTTCTCATGAATTTTCATTTCTTCAATCTTTTTTTTTAAATCATCATCTTTTATGAAAGTATTTAATGCTAATAATTGACCCTCATAAATTTTTATTGCACCACGTTCTCCAGCATGATCCACTCTAATAAATTCTTTTATTTTATTTTTATCTGTTTTTTTCATAAGTTAAAAAAATTTTTGTTGTTATAACACCTAATATCAAAGAGATGACAATGTTAAAAGTCGCAAGCGATAAACCAAAAATTTTAAATGTTACTTCTTTACAGCTAAGGGGCATATTTTTGAGTTGATTTAAAAGCGCTTCTTTTGATAAGTTGTTAGTTTTAGTGTTTAGATCACAAACCATGGATTCTTTAATAAATCCCTGCTCTATGCCAAAATGGTAGAATGATATTAACGCTGCAGAAAAAAATATTGAACTTAAAATTATTAAGGAGAGTTTTTCAAATTTTTTTGTAAATAAACAAATTGAAATAACCATTATTGACAAAACATAAGGTATTCTTTCAATTAAACATAAGTTGCATGGTTGGTGTTTTAATACATACTGAATAAAGTATGCCACAAACAGAGCAAAAATACTAAATAACAGTATTAAACTAAATATCGTTTTGTTTTTAATTTCAGACATATTATTTAGTCACAAAATATATTGCAACAGCTATAGCTACAATTAAAATACCTAAAATTGTAAACCATACGGCAGCTTTAGTTTGCATGAATTTGTTAAATGTTTCACCAAACTTAAATGATAGATAAGAAACAATAAAAAATCTTAAACCTCTAGAGATCAGGCAAATAAAAAAAAATATGAATAAATTGAAACCAATCATACCACTAGTAATTGTAAATACTTTAAAGGGCAATGGAGTAAAACCAGCAAGAAATAAAGTAACTAACCAAATATAAAGTCCAGTCCCCTTTGTTAGGTTGTCTTTAAGATTAACAACTTTATCTTCATAACCATAAAACTCTACAAGGCTCATTCCAACATCTAAAAAATGTGAACCAATAAGATAGCCCAATACACCACCTAAGGTAGAGAAAAGAGTAGCAATTAAAAAAATTTTTAAATAATCATTTTTTTTTGCTATAACCATTGGAACAATCATGACATCAGGTGGAATAGGAAAAAAAGAACTTTCTATAAAAGATAAAATTGCTAAAAACACTTTTGAATTCTTGTGTGAAGCAAGTTGCAAAGATTTTTGATATAATTTAATAAGCATTTTTTGGTTTTAATATAAATTAAGTTCTTATACTATTTAATTTTATAGTTATAATAATTAAAATTTAGGGCGAATGGCGGAACTGGTAGACGCGCACGACTCAAAATCGTGTTTTGCAAGAAGTGAGAGTTCGATTCTCTCTTCGCCCACCAAAGACTTATGCAAATAAATAAAACAAATAATTTATTAGAGTTGTTTTACAAACAATATCAAAAAGAAAATAAAGAAAGTATTTTCTTACAATCATTAAAAGAACCCCAAAAAAAATATTCGTGGGAAGATGTTTATTTAAATATTAATAAATTATCAGAAGAAATATCAAAATATATTAAAAAAGGTGACAGGTGCCTATTAGTATCAGAAAATAGACCAGAGTGGATGATATCAGATCTTTCAATAATGTTATCACAGGGAATAACAGTGCCCGCATATACAACCTATATTGAGAGAGACTACGAATATATTATTGATGATTGCACACCTACAATCATTATAATTTCTGATAAAAATCAATATGAAAAGATTATGGACTTAATTCCCAAAAAAAATTTTATTAAAAAGGTTATTCTATTTGAAAAAATAAAAAACATTGATGAAAAATTTAACTTAAATATAGAAGATATTTTTAAAAAAAATAAAAATGTAATAAAAAATTTTTTAGATTTAGACATTCAAAGAAAAGATATGGCCTGTATAATTTATACATCAGGCACTCAAGGTAACCCGAAGGGTGTTATGCTAAGTCACGGTGGAATACTTAATAATTGTGAGGGAGCATATGAACTACTAAAAGCCTTCGTTTCTAAAAAACCAAAATTTTTAACTTGGTTGCCATTATCGCACTCATATGAACACACAGTTCAGTTTGTGCAAATAGCTGTTGGGGCAAAAGTATTTTATGCAGAGAGTATAGATAAATTGATTAAAAATATGAGCATATGTTCTCCAGAAGTAATGACAGCGGTTCCAAGATTTTATCAAAATTTATATCAAAAAATTAGTACGTCTTTTAGTAAAGTCACAGGTTTAAAAAAATTCCTAATCAATCGAACTATTTTCTTAGGGATGAAAAGATTAGATAAACAAAAACTTTCATTAATTGAAAATCTTACTAATTTCATCTGTGAGAAATTAGTAAGGAAAAAAATTAAAGATCAATTTGGTGGAAACTTAAAGGCTTTTATTTCAGGAGGTGGTGCGTTAGATAAAGAAGTAGGACTATTTTTAAATTCAATCGGACTACCGACGTTACAAGGATATGGTTTAACAGAAACTTCTCCAGTCGTAAGCTGCAACTCAATAGATAATATTAGAGTGGAAACAGTTGGAAAACCATTTAAAGGAAATTCAGTTAAAATTGCAGATGATGGTGAGATACTTGTTAAAGGTGAAAATGTTATGTTAGGTTATTGGAAAAATATAGAAGAAACGAATAAAGTTTTAAAAGATGGCTGGTTATTTACAGGTGATATAGGAGAGTTTGATGGTGATTTTCTTAAAATAACAGATAGAAAAAAAGATATTATTATAACACCAGGTGGAGAAAATATTTCACCTATTAAAATTGAAAATGATCTAAACAAATCAGACTTTATTGAACAAAGTTTAGTTTATGGTGATAACAAACCTTACTTGGTTAGCTTAATAGTTTTGAGTCCCGAGCACATAAGTATATCAGAAGAAAAAATTGAACATGAAATAGAAAAAATAAATAAAAATTTATCTAAGATAGAAAAAATTAAAAAATTTTTTATAATTAAAAAACAATTTACAATTGAAAATAATATGATGACACCAACTTTAAAATTAAAAAGATATAAAATTATTAATACTTATAAAAAAGAGTTTGAAAAACTTTTTTAATTATAATTTAAAACAGATTATTAAGCGCATAAACTCTAACTTTTTAACTTAATAAAAAAATGATTAAAAAAAATTATTTTTAGAAAATATATGTAAAATCATTATTTAATTAATGAATTGACATCACTTGTATAAAAAAATAAAAATAAGTTAACAACGAATCACTTTGATTCGTTTAACTTAAACAGGGAGCTAAAGATGGCTACAAAG
>Ga0209709_10002405_pt1 | contig 16391 bp, 22 predicted proteins | sample ArcticOcean_MG_C_2_FD_187435 | JGI IMG/M metagenome (GOLD analysis project Ga0209709, IMG submission 187435) | Marine microbial communities from western Arctic Ocean - ArcticOcean_MG_CB4_136 (SPAdes) (version 2) | ecosystem: Environmental > Aquatic > Marine > Oceanic | place: Arctic Ocean... | reverse complement strand
GGTTTTTTAAACGCAAGTGTACTACAATACAATACTAATATTATTTATATTCAAGTTCTATTAATAGTTTTTAAAAGAAAACTTGATATAGTTATGGTATGAAAATTATTGGAGAATTACCTAAAAAAATTTCTGTATTTCCATTATCAAACTTTATTATTTTTCCAAATACTACGGTTCCTTTAAATATCTTTGAACCAAGATATTTAGATATGATTAATGATAGCATGCGTGGCAATAAAATAATTGGACTTATTCAGCCTAAAAATCAAAGCAAGGATATACCTGAGTTATACTCGATTGGTTGTGCAGCTAAAATCACAAGTTATAATGAATTAGAGAATGGACGATATTTAATTGCCTTAAATGGAATAAGTAGATTTAAAATATTAAAAGAAGTTGTTAACGATAAAGCTTATAGAGAGTGTGAAGTAAGTTTTGAGGAATACAATTTTGATCAAAAACAAAATACTTCAAAATTTACTAAAACTGACCTTGAACCAATTTTTGAAAATTTAAAATCATTATTTAAAAAAAGGAATTATGTAATCAACATAGATAGTTTAAAAAAAGAAAGCATAGAACAAATAATAAATACTTTAGCGATGGCCTCTCCTTTTTCTCTTGAGGAAAAACAGGCTTTACTTGAAACGCAGAATGTCCTCAAAAGAAAACTCGAATTAGAACAAATATTGAATACATATATTGTTGATAATTTTAACAATACAACTCTTCAATAACAATTTAGCTGTTTATGCCTCGGTTTGCAAAATTAATAAATATTTTATTTAATAATTTATTTTTATTAAGTTTTTTCAAAAATATGTTTGAATAATATTTTAAATAATAATTATCAAAACTAAAAAATTCTAAAATAAAATCAATCCCAGAAGAAAATATAAAATTTAAGTGTTTAGATTTTTTTTCAAAATCTTCATTAATTGTTTGATCTAATTGAAGACCTAGGCTTTCTTTATTTTTTATTATATCTAATAAAATTTTTATGTCCCTTATTGTCATATTAAATCCTTGACCAGCTAATGGATGTACCTGATGCAAAACTTCACCGAACGCTAAAATTTTATTAAAAAAATAATTTTTTGATATTTTAAATTCTAATTTAAAAGTATTAAATTTAGTTACATTTTTTATCTTATAATCCATGTTATGAGATAAAATAAACTTTTCACATTCTTTTTCAGTAAATCTTATTTTTTTAAAATTGTTTTTTATAGAACAAACAACAGAAGTTTGCTTTTCTGATATCGGCAAAAAAGCAATTGGCCCATATTTAGTAAATATTTGTACTGCTTTTTTATTTTTTATTTTCTCATGATTTATAACCGCTGTATAAGCGGTACTATTATAATCTTTATAAATTTTTTTGTTAAAGTATTTTTTAGAGATTTTATTTTTTGAGTCACAGTTTATTATCAAATCATAATGAGAATTTTTTATAATTTTATCATAAGTTTTTAAATTTTTAATTGCTACTTTTTTAAAATAATTATTTTTTTCTAAGCTTTGTTGTAATAGCTGATAAAACTTATCATTTTTTATAACAAAAAATAATTTTTTTTTTGGCTCACTAAAGTTTAAAATTTTATTATTATCTTCATTTTTATTATAAATTTCTATTTGATTTATACTCCATAGAAGGAATTTATTAATTTTAATAATTTCGTTCTGGATAAATTCAGTATTATTTGATGAAATTCCAATAGTTCTAGTATTATCTCCTATATGGTATTTATTCTTATAATACATGATGACTTTAATTTTTTTATTAACCAATGATTTTGCCAAAACAAGGCTTGTCAAGCTATTACCAATTAAACATATATTCATAATTAAAATTTAATTTTAACAATAATTATTAAATGATACAAAGTTATTAATTTGATTCATATTTATGAAAATTTTTAAAATTGCAGAAAAAGCATCAAATTTTCTTATCCGTAGATTTATTGAGCTATTTGGTCTTTTAATTGTATTTGCTGCTATATTTCTTTTTCTGTCTTTATTAAGTTATGTGCCCGAAGACCCAAATTTCATTTTTCCTGAAAATACGTTGATAAAAAATTTTTTTGGGATTAAGGGAAGTCTAGTCTCAGATTTATTTTTTCAGTCCTTGGGATTAATTTCGATTTTAATTAGTTTTAGTTTTTTTATAACTGGCATTCATATTGTGCGAAAAAAACATCTTATTATTATTTTACAAAATACCTTTTTTATAATTCTATATTCTATTCTAGCTTCTAGCTTTTTTAATGTTTATTATTACGACTCTTTTTGGTTAGTAATTAACGGAAATGGTGGATTTGTTGGGGAGCTCCTAAATAAAACTTTTTTACTGTCTTTGATTAATTTAGATAAACAAATAGCTTATTATTTTTTAATAATTTTAATTTTATTATTTTTTTTATTAAGTGTTAATTTTAAACCTAAACTATTTTTAAAATACCTAAATTTTTTATATAATTTTTTATTTATAAAAAAAGAAAAGAACTATACAAATGAAAATGAAATTATAAGCGAATATATACCGCAAGATGAAATAAAAAATCTTATCCAAGAAGATTTACCTTTTATTAAGCCAGAAACACAAGAAAATATAAATAAGCTAAAATTTAAATTACCATCAATTGATCTATTAAAATCACCTTCAGAAAACGAAAGGAGCCAATCTCAGAATGAAAATTTTATTAATACGGAATTTTTAGAAAAAATTCTTTTAGATTTTGGAGTTGAAGGAAAAATTAAAAAAGTTAGCCATGGTCCAGTTGTTACATTAAATGAATTTGAACCAGCTGCTGGTATTAAAGTTTCTAAAATAATCAATCTATCAGAAGACATAGCAAGAAATACAAGCTCTGAATCTGCTAGAATATCTACAATACCCGGTAGAAATACCGTTGGCATAGAATTGCCAAATTCGTTAAGAGAAAATGTTTACTTAAATGAAATAATCTCTCACACTGATTTTTTTAAAAAAAATATTAGGCTGCCGATAGCATTAGGTAAAAATATTTCTGGAGTCCCTATTACGGGCGATCTAGCTTCTATGCCTCATTTATTGATTGCCGGTACAACCGGTTCTGGTAAATCTGTTTGTATAAATACCATCATACTTTCTCTTCTTTACCGTCACACACCTGATAAATGTAAATTTATTTTAATAGACCCAAAGATGCTAGAGCTTTCTACCTACGAAGGCATTCCTCATTTATTATGTCCAGTAATCACAGAAGCAAAAAAAGCAGCTTCCGTACTTGGGTGGGTGGTTAAAGAAATGGAAAATCGCTATAGGTTGATGACTAAGGAAGGTGTTAAAAATATAGACAGTTATAATTCTAAGCATAAAATTCCTATGCCATACATTGTTGTTATTGTTGATGAAATGTCAGACTTAATGTTAGTTGCAGGAAAAGAAATAGAAAATTATATACAAAAATTATCACAAATGGCTAGGGCTGCAGGAATTCATATTATAATGGCGACTCAAAGACCTAGCGTTGATGTTATTACTGGTACTATTAAAGCAAACTTTCCAACAAGAATATCTTTTCAAGTAACATCTAAAATCGATAGTAGAACAATTCTTGGAGAACAAGGAGCTGAACAGTTGTTGGGAAAAGGAGATATGCTTTATATGTCTTCAGCAAATAGAGTAATAAGAATTCATGCTCCATATGTTTCGGAAAATGAAATAGAAAAAATTAATAACTACTTGCGTTCTCAAGCAGAACCCAATTATGTTAATGAAATTTTAAATTTTGCTGATGAAAAAGAGACAGGGGAAAGTGGGCTTGATAGCATTGGTAAAGACGAATTATACCAATCAGCTTTAGATATTATAAAATCAGAGGGAAAAGCCTCAACGTCCTTTTTACAAAGAAAGCTCCAAATAGGATACAATCGAGCCGCAAGAATAATGGATATGATGGAAAATAATGGAATAGTAAGTAAAGCAAATCATGTTGGTAAAAGAGAAATTCTTTAGTGAAAAATTTTTTTTTTACACTTCTTATTTTATCTTTTTCAAATTCTGTTCAGGCGACGTTAAAAGATGAAATAATCCAAAATTTAGAAATTACAAATAATATAAGTTTTAATTTTGAGCAAAATATTGATGGGAAAAAAGAGAAGGGAAACTGTATAGTTCAATACCCTAAAAAAATTTATTGTTACTATGACAATATAAACAAAAAAATAATGGTGTCGAATGGAAAATCATTAGTTATAAAAAATACGTTGAGTAATCAATATTATATATATCCATTAAAAAAAACTCCTTTAAATCTAATTCTAGATAAAAAATTTTTAATAAATGAAATTAATAAACTAGAACCAAGAATTATAGATAATGAATATTTAAATTTCACAATAGAAAATAAAAATTACATAATTAATTTATTTTTTAATAATAAAACACTTAATTTAATTGGTTGGCAAACACAAGATATTTATCAAAACTTAGTTATTACATTTATAAATGAAATTAAGATAAATAAAAATATTAATCAAAATATTTTTAAACTCCCATCTTTAGATTAAATTTTAAAAATTAATTGTTTCAGTTTTAAAAATAGACATTCCTCTAGATAAATAATTTTTTATTCCATGTTTATGATCATAAGAACATGTATGACACCAAACTCGTTTTACTCCGACCACATAAAATGATTTTTTCAATGCTTCGGTCAAAAGATAGCCACCTAGTTTTTTTCCAAAATATTCTTCTAATAATCCAAAATAAGCAATTTCTACTTCATTATTACTGTGTATTATTAGTTCAAAATAACCAGCAAGATTTTTTTTTTTTTTTAAAACAAATGTTAATAAATTTTTATTTGATATATAATCTATCCAATTTTTATCTGTCCAAACAAGTCTATCAATCCAATTATATTTTTTTCCAATTTGCTTGTAGAAAAACTTATTTAATTGAAAATCACTTGAATCAATTAGTTCTACTAAATAAGAATTTTCAGGTTTTATAGTTTCTTTTATGTCTTCTAATGATTTTATCTCCAGGTATTGCCTTAGGATTTTTTTTTTCATTCAACCATTTTTCCAACTTTTTCACCACCAAATAAATGAAAATGAAAATGAGGAACTTCCTGACCACCATGATCATTTAAATTTGTAAGAACACGGTACCCCTTAGTAGAAATACCAAGTAGTTTCGCAACATGGGTAATTCCTTTGCTTAAAGCAACTATCTCTTGATCTGATGCTCTATTATTAAAATCATCTAAATCGATATATTCACCCTTTGGTATTATTAGAGCATGAATTTTTTTTTGAGGATTAATGTCATAAAAAGAAAGGATATGTTCGTTTTCGAATATTTTTTTACAAGGAATTTCTTTTCTTATAATTTTAGCAAAAATATTGCTTTTATCATAACTCATTATCTATTATTCTTTTCTTCAATTCCTGACTGTTTTTTTCTGTTTTCTAATTCTTTCAAAACATCTTCAAACTTAATATCTGCTACCTCTAGTGCAACCAGTAAATGATAAATTATGTCTGCAGCCTCGTGTACTATGTTGGAGTTAGTATTTAATGCCTCTTTAAGCTCACCAAACTCCTCTTCCATCTTGTCTATGCATTTTGACAACCCAGCAGATAATAACGAAGAAGTATAAGATTTATCTCCATCTTTGTTTTTTCTTTCTCTTATTATTTTTACTAAATTTATTAAATTTTCTGACATATTTAAATTCTAACAGGAATTCCTTTTGAGTCCAAATATTGCTTGGCTTCTTGAATTGAATGTGTCCTATAGTGAAATATTGAAGCAGCTAGAACTGCGCTCGCTTTTCCATATTTTACACCTTCAAATAAATGCTCTAAAGTTCCTACACCTCCAGAAGCAATAATGGGTATATTTATATTTTTTTCAATTTCTGAAATTAACTTAATATCATATCCTTTTTTAGTACCGTCTCGATCCATGGATGTAATTAATAATTCTCCTGCCCCACTATCCTCCATCTTTTTTGCAAAATCTAAAGCATCAATCCCTGTTTTGGTTCTTCCACCATGTGTATAAATTTCCCAACTGTTGTTTTTTTGTTTAGCATCAATCGCAACAACAATACATTGCGATCCAAATTTTTTACTACTTTCCCTAATTAAATTTTGATTATTAACTGCTGCTGTATTAATTGAAACTTTGTCAGCACCCGAAACTAGTAGTTTATTTATATCATCTAAACTTCTAACTCCACCTCCAACTGTAAGAGGTACAAAACAGTTTTCGGATGTTCTTTTAACTACATCAAATATAGTTTCTCTATTTTCATTCGAAGCTGTAATATCTAAAAAACAAATTTCATCCGCACCACTCTTACTATAAATTTTAGCTTGTTCTACAGGGTCGCCTGCATCTTTTAAATCTAAAAAATTAATTCCCTTAACTACTCTTCCATTTTTAACATCAAGACATGGAATAATTCTATTTTTAAGCATTTTCTAGTTCCTTAAGATCATTAAGGTTTATATCTCCATCATAAATTGCTTTTCCAACTATTACACCTTCAATATTAAATTTTTTTAATGTTTTAATTTTTTTAACATCTTCAATTGATGAAATTCCTCCAGAGACCACAACGGGTACTGATGAAATTTTTGCAATATTTATCGTTTCTTCAATGTTTGGTTCAGTTTTAGTACCATCCCTATCTATGTCTGTGTAAATAACCCTTGCAAAACCATAAGAATTTACATTTTTTAAATAATCTTCTGCAGTTTGGTTGATTGTTTCTTTCCATCCAGAAACTGAAAGTTTTCCCTTCTTTGCGTCCAAGCCAAGAGCAATTTTTTCTTTAAACGTTTCACACGCCTGCCTCAGAAAATCTGGATCTTTTATTGCAGCACTTCCAAGTATGACTTTATCGACTCCTATATCGATATAAGCTTGAATTTTATCAATGGATCTTATGCCACCACCAATTTCAATTGAGATATTTAATTTTTTTATAATATTTTCTATTATATTTAAGTTAACAAGCTCTCCTGAAAGTGCGCCATCTAAATCAACCATATGTAAATTTAAAAAACCAACATCTTTATATTTTAAAGCTTGATCAAATGGTGATTGTTCATAAGTAGTTTGATTTTCAAAGTTTCCCCTTAAGAGTCTTACGCACTTTTTATCCTTAATGTCTATAGCTGGAAATATTTTCATCTTATAAATTTATAAAATTTTTAATTATCTGTAAACCAACGATGTCACTTTTTTCTGGATGGAATTGTGTTCCAAATAAATTATCTTTTTCAACTGACGCAATAATTTCTTCTGAATAATTAGTTTTACTTGATACATGGCTCTCATCATCTGGAATAAATTTATAACTATGAACAAAATAAACATGTGCCTTTTCTTCAACATTTTTAAATAATTTACTATTAAAAGTAAAGGAAAGCTCATTCCAGCCAATATGTGGTAGTTTAAATTTATTATTTTTATTATCAATTTTTTTTACATTTCCTGGAATCCACCCCAATCCTTTTGTTTTAACTTCTTCAAATCCATTATCTGCAAACATCTGCATTCCCACGCAAATACCAAACAAAAGCTTTTTCTTAATAATGGCAAATTCATTTAATGTGTCTATAAGTCCATCAATTTTAAACAAAGATTCTGTGCAATTTTTAAAAGATCCTTGCCCAGGTAAAATGACCTTATCAGATTGTGCTATTGTTTTTAAATTAGATGTAACTTCTATTTTAATTTCAGTGTTTTGGTCAGTGCAAACTGTTTTAAAAGAATTAATTACTGAACTTATATTACCAGATTCATAATCAATAATAGCAATGTTCATTGCTTTTTTTATAGCGATCCCTTGGTAGAGGGAACTACACCCTTATTCCTTGGATCTATTTCTAAAGCTGCTCTTAATGACCTTGCTAGACCTTTAAAACAAGACTCAATTATGTGATGACTGTTATCTCCATAAATATTCTCCACGTGAAGTGTTATTCCTGCTGCCTGAGAAAATGCTTGGAACCATTCTTTAAAAAGCTCTGTATCCATTTCTCCAAGCCTTTCTACTTTTAATTTAACTTTCCAAATTAAATACGGTCTATTTGAGACATCTATGGCGACTCTTGTTAGTGTTTCATCCATTGGAATCATTACGTGAGCATATCTTCTAATTCCTATAAATTTTTTAGCAGCTTTTTTTAAGGCTTCACCAATCGCTATTCCAGTATCTTCTGTTGTATGGTGAAGATCTATGTGTGTATCTCCCTTTGCTTTTAAAGTTATGTCTATTGATGAATGTTTTGATAGCTGTTCAAGCATATGATTAAGGAAGCCAATTCCTGTATCAATTTTATATTTTCCCTTACCATCTATATTTATTTCACAACTAATGCTGGTTTCTTTTGTTCTTCTAGAAATTTTTGCTTTTCTGATCATTATATATCTATGATTATATATAGATTATTTACTTATATCAATATTTGAGAACGGACACTTGTACAATCCAAATTAATGTCCATCTATATTCTATGACAACTATTGTACTTATTAGAAAAAATAACGAGGTTGTAGTAGCTGGTGATGGTCAGGTTAGTATGGGTAACACTGTAATAAAGAGCACTGCAGCTAAAGTTAGAAAAATTGAAAAAAGAAATGTTATTGCGGGATTTGCGGGTTCTACCGCTGATGCCTTAACCTTGTTTGAGCGACTTGAGGCAAAATTAGAAAAGCATGCCGGTAATCTTGCTAGAGCGGCTGTTGAATTGGCCAAAGATTGGCGAACTGACAAATATTTAAGAAGACTAGAAGCATTAATGGCTATTGGAGATAAGCACAATAGCTTCATAATTTCTGGAACTGGAGATGTTTTGGAACCAGAAGGAAATGCTATCGGAATAGGATCGGGCGGAAATTATGCTTTAGCTGCAGCTAAGGTTTTGTTAGATACTGATTTAAGTGCAGAGGAAGTTGCCAGAAAAGCAATTAAGGTTGCTTCAGAAATTTGTGTGTTTACCAACAATAATATTAAAATCGAAAAAATTTAATGGAAAAATCAAACATTACTACATTAGTTCCTAAAGAAAAAAATTCCAAAGATAATCCTTCTTTGGTTAGCTCATTATCACCTCGAGAAATTGTTTCTGAATTAGATAGATACGTAGTGGGGCAAGATAAAGCTAAAAAAGCAGTTGCAATTGCTCTTCGTAATAGATGGAGAAGACAAGCCCTAAAAGGTGAAATGAAAGATGAGGTTTTGCCTAAAAATATTTTAATGATTGGACCAACGGGTGTTGGCAAAACAGAAATTTCAAGAAGATTATCTAAATTGGCAGAGGCTCCCTTTGTAAAGGTTGAGGCAACCAGATTTACTGAGGTAGGATATGTTGGAAGAGATGTAGAACAAATAATTAGAGATTTATTAGAAATTGCTATTGCAATGGAAAAAGTAAAAAAAAGAAAAGAAGTGCTAGCTAAAGCTCAAAAAATGGCTGAAGAAAAAGTTCTTGATGCTTTGGTTGGAAACAAAGCAAGTGTTGCAACGAGAGAAAGCTTTCGAAAAAGATTGCGAAGTGGCGATTTAGATAATAATGAAATTGATATAACTGTAAACGACAACAGTTCATCACAGTCTTTCGAAATTCCAGGAATGTCAGGTGCTAATGTGGGCATGATTAATATTGGAGAAATACTTGGTAAGACAATGGGCACTAAAAAAAAGAAAAAGAAAATGACTGTAAAAGATTCTCATGACATTTTAATAAATGAAGAATCAGACAAACTAATCGAAGAGGATAAAATAATTAAATCAGCAAAAGATACTACTGAAAATAATGGTATAGTTTTTTTAGATGAAATAGATAAAATTTCTGGAAGATCAGACCGTTCTGGTGGAGATGTTTCTAGAGAAGGTGTTCAAAGAGATTTATTACCATTAATTGAAGGGACTACTGTTAGTACTAAATATGGTCCAATTAAAACAGATCACGTCTTATTTATAGCTTCTGGAGCTTTTCAGCTTGCTAAACCATCCGATTTATTACCAGAGCTTCAGGGAAGATTACCAATAAGAGTTGAACTTGAAGCTTTAACTAGTAATGATTTTAAAAGAATTCTTAAAGAACCAGATTACAGTTTGATCAAACAATATATTGCTCTTTTAAAAACTGAAAATGTAGATTTAGAATTCTCTGATGATGGAATAGATGCTATTGCAAATATAGCCTCAGAAGTTAACTCTACAGTAGAAAATATCGGCGCAAGAAGACTTCACACTATTATTGAAAGAATTTTAGATGATATTAGTTTTACTGCAACAGATAGAGCTGGCGAAAAAATTACTATTGACTCTAAGTATGTTAAAAAAAACTTGGATGATCTGGTCAAAGATACAGATTTGTCTAAATTTATTCTTTAATTTTTTTTAAGATAAATGTAAAAAGCTCCACTTCCTCCATCTTCAATTTTTGCATCACAAATTTTATAAATCATTTTCATTAGGTTTATATTTGATTCAATAAACTCTGGAACAGAGTATTTTAAAATACTTAGGTTTTTTGAAACATAAGGATTGGAAACATTATTAGATCTTAATCCTTTGCCGGTGATAACAATGATTCTAGTAACATTTTCTTGAAAACATTTATTTATAAAATCATCAATAGTTTTATTTGCATTTTCAAGAGAAAAGCCATGAAGGTCAATTGTCTTTTCTACTTTTTTTCGTATACTGCTTTTAAAAAATAGATCTTTATCTAATACTTTTTTTTTGTTAGATAAAAAATCTTTCCAATCTTTTTTATCTTTATCTGAAATTTTTTTGCTCAATTATCTTACTATGTCCGCTACCAACCAATTGGGTCCAGATGACCTTATATCTTTTGAAAACTTCCAAGTGTCATAAACTTTTTTAATTTTTTCTGGATTGCCTGATATAATTTTTTTTTCTTTGTTCTTAATACACGTAATAAGTTCACTAACAAAGTCAACCGTAACCACTAAATTATTTTCTATTTTATTGTACTCTTTTATTGTTGCCGAATTAATGCCTACAAATGTAGTTTCTGCAAAATTGCCCATGGATTCTCTTTCTTTAAGTGCTTCTTCAAATTGATTATAGATTTTTTCCCCTAGAAGAGATTTGCTATTTGTAAGTTTATTGTCACTATCACTAAAATCTTTAATTATCGTTTCATAAGCAATTTTGGCACCTTCTAAGAAAAAAGTTTGTTCTTTTTCATCAAAATTTTCACTATTGAGATTTTCTTTTATTATTTTTTTAATCAATTGTTGTTTAAATTCAGTTTTAACTTTTCCTTCAAAACCATTTCTTTTGCCAAGTATTCCTCTTAATCTTAAAAAAATAAAGCCAGCAATCATTGCTAAAAGAATTATGTCTATATATTCAAAATTATAACTCATAATTAAATATTATTTAGTATATTGCTTAATTTCAACTAGCAATTTACATTAAGGACAAATGAACACATTATTGCTACTAATAGTAAGCATACCTATTATTGAAATTTACCTATTTATTAAAATTGGTTCTCAAATTGGAGCCTTTTACACCATATCTCTTATTTTTATTACTGCCTTCTTAGGAATAATTTATGCACGATATGAAGGTTTCAACACTTTAAAGTCCGGCATGTCTCAAGTTATAAATAATGAACTGCCTATTTATGAAATTATTTCAGGTGCCGCCTTAGCATTTGCAGCTTTACTTTTAATCCTACCGGGGTTTGCAACAGATTTTTTAGGTTTATTTATTATTTTTCCACCTACAAGAAAATTGATTTTAAAAAAAATATCAAATAAACATTCTCAAACTAATAAGAAGCAAGACTATATTAATGGTGAGTTTGAAGATGTTAACGAAGATGATGACAAACAAATATAAAATTTTAGCAAACTTTATAAAAGATATGTCTAGCGAAACTACAGACGTACAATCTTATCTGTTTGTTAAGGAAAATATTTCAAAATATCAATTAAATATAGACATAACTTCTAAAGCTCTAAAAAATAATATGATTGAAGTAAGCACAATACTTAAATTTGAAGACAAAGAACCCAATGAAAAAAAATCTTATTTTGAAATAGTTTATATTTCAATTATAAAGGTTGATGAAAATATCAAAGAAAAAAAAATCTTAGAAAAAATAGTTTTGTGTGATTTACAAAATGAAATTTACCCTAACATAGAAAAAAGTTTTTTAGATTTATTACACAACTCAGGTTTTCCTGGAGTTAAACTAGAAAAAAAAATTGATTTTGATAAATTATATAATCAAAAATTTAATTAAAGAAATTTTTTTTTAAGCTCATTTTTAAAAAATTTTTATGTAATTTAAGCTCTTCGAGCTTTGGCTTAATAATATTTTTACAATAATTATTACTATTATTTAAATCTACATTTAATTTATAACTATCATCGTTTTGAAAATTAAGGCTAGGTTCTTTTTGATCAGTTAAATTAATATAAACTTTAGATAATAACTCACAATCTATAAGTGCAGTATGTTGAGTTCTCTTGGAATTATCAATTCTATATCTTTTACAAAGTGCATCTAAACTGATTGAAGCGCCCGGAAACTTATCTCTTGCCATTGAAAGTGTGTCGATAACAACATTTTTTATACTATTTTTTCCTAATAGCTTAAGCTCATTATTTAAATGTAATAAATCAAACTCAGCATTGTGAATGATTAATATTTTGTTTTCTATAAACCTCAAAAAATCATCTACAACTTCATTAAATTTTTTCTTTGATGATAAAAATTCATCAGTATACCCATGAACTTCTAGAGCTCTTTGCGAGACTTTTCTTTCTGGATTTAAATAACAGTGGAACTTTTTTGAGGTTGGAAAAAGATTATTAAGTTCAATGCATCCTATTTCAACTATTCTGTGCCCCTCTCTGACCGAAAGCCCGGTAGTTTCTGTATCTAGTACTACTTCATTCATTATTAATTTTTTTTAATATAATGTTTATATTCTTTCTTAAAGAAACATTAGTAAAGTTATTTTTTAAAATAAAGTGTGCTTTTTTTTTTTTATATTCTAAAGGTAGTTGAGTTTCTTTAAATTTTTTAAATAAACTCATATTAAAATTTTTTCTTTTTTTGAGTCTTTTGTAAATTTCAGATTTTTTAGACTGAACAAATATTATAATATCACCTTTTTTATTTAGTTTATTTTCTAGAAAAAGAGGAACATCCAAAATTATGATTTTTTTGTTTTTGTTTTTGTTTAAAAAAATTTTCATTTTTTTACTTATTTCAGGATGTATAATTTTTGTAATTTTTTTCAGATTATTACGCCTTGCTAAAATGGCCTTTATAATCTCTTCCTTCTTTATTGGAAACGATAAAAAAAATTTAGGTAGCTCTCTTTTAATTTTTTTAAAACAAGATCTATTTAAACGATAAATTTTTTTTACCTCAAAATCTGCATTGAAAACAGGGAAATGAAAAAGTTTTGCAATGTGACTTTTTCCTGATCCTATTTCTCCTACTATGCTAATTCTAATCATGATCCAATAACTCTGATACTTCACAGCTTATATTGGGTAGCTTTCCTGTCCACGTAAAAAAAGAATTTTGAGCCTGGTTTAAAAACATTTCTTTGCCATTCATAGTTTTATGCCCCAATTCTTTTCCTTTTAAAAGAAAGTTTGTTTTGTTGGGATTATAAATTAAATCATAAAACAATATTTTTTTTTTTATCTTGCTGAAATCTAGATTTATATTGTCTTCTTTTTTTAATCCAAGGCTTGTTGCATTTATGATCATATCTGTATCTACAATATTTCCCCAGTCCAAAACCTCTATATATGGAAAATTTTTTTTAATTTCTTCTGCTTTCTTTTTTGTTCTATTGGATACTATAATTTTACCTACATTCATTTCATTCAATACATAAACTATAGAGGGCACCACTCCACCGGCTCCTAAAATTAAAAATTTATTTAATTTTACTACATCTTTTATTATTGAATTTTTAAAACCGACAACATCTGTGTTGTCGCCAACAACTTTATTAAAATCATTTTTGTATATAGTGTTTACAGATTGGGTTGCCATTGCAACATCTGAGAGTTCATCAAGAAATGGGATTACAAATTTTTTAAAAGGTACAGTGACGTTTATTCCACTAATGCTCCCTCTTCTAATTTGAAAAATCACGTCTTTAATATCGGTTTCTTTTAATTTTTTTTTTTCATAATACGCATCTATGTTGTATTTATTAAACCAATAATTGTGTAGTTTGGGTGACAAAGAATGCTCTATTGGATTTCCTATAACTAAGTATTTTTTTTTCATTTTATGGTGTTTAGATATTCTTTAATTTGTTTAATTGGCAGGCCCATAATTGTGTCTTTATTTCCCTCTATTTTTGAAAACAAAGTTCTGCCCTCTCCTTCAATTTGATACACATTATAAGCATATAAAGCTTTGTCAGATATTTTATCTAAATATGTTTTTAAATCTTCATCTTTCATATTTTTCATTGTTAGGGAGGCCTTATCTGTATGATTCCATATCATGAAACCGCCTCGAGATATACAAACTGAGCTTACTAGCTGGTGAGTTTTTCCATTAAGCTTTTTAAGAATACTCAAAGCTTCTTCTCTATTTTTTGGTTTTGATATTATTTCATCATTTAAATCAATTATACTATCGGCTCCTAAAACAATATCGTTAGTAAATTTTTGGCTTACCTTGTTTGCCTTAAGCTCTGCCAAATTTTTAGATATAATAGTTGGAGATATTTTTTCTTTTGATAGGCTCTCTTTAACAGAATATTCATCAATATTTGCGGGTTTTACTAAAAATTTTATTTTATTTTCTTCTAAAATTTTTTTTCTTACTCCGCTCTTTGACGCAAGAATTATTTTTTTAATTATCATTTTTAAATATTTCATAAATTTTCATAATAGATGCTGCTGTTTCCTCAACTGACTTTCTCGTCATATCTATTGTTGGCCACTGATATTTTCTAAACGTCTTTTTTGCTTCTTCTATTTCTTTCTTAATTTTATTAAGATTTGTATAATCTGTGCTTTCTGTTTCTTTCAATGTGTTCAGTCTATTTTTTCTCACATCGGCCAATCTTTCTGCTTCGATTGTTAGTCCAACAACACAGGTTGTTTTAGGTTTTCTTTTTAACAACTCTGGAATTGAGTTTTCATTGACTAGTGGAATATTTGATGTTCTAAGGCCTTTGTTTGCAAGATAAATTGATGTTGGTGTTTTGCTTGTTCTGCTTACTCCTAATAAGATTATATCAGATTTTTCTATATTATTTGTGGAATGTCCGTCATCGTGGTTCATCGTAAACTGTAAGGCTTCGATCCTATCATAGTATTCGGCATTTAGTTCGTGCTGGCCACTCGGAAGGTGTGTTGCTTTTTGTTTTAGTAATTTAGAAAAACTTATAATTAAATCATCTAAAATTCCAAAACATGGAATTTTAATTTTGTTACTTTCAATCCCCAGAAAGCTTGCCAAGTTACTATCAACAATAGTATATAAAATTATTGAATTCCTTTGTTTTTTGGCCGTGTTAAGTATTTTTAAAATTTGGTTTTCTGTTCTAGAAAAAGAATAAGGATGAATTTTATAATTAAAGTTTTTAAATTGTGCTTTTATAGCTAAGAAAATCCTATCAAGTGTCTCACCTGTAGAATCTGAAATTAAGTATATTTGATATGTATTATCCATGCATAAAATGTTTATAAACTAATTTTATTAACCTTTTTTTTAAAAATAAATTTTTTTTATTAAAATTTTGTAAAACTCTCTTTTTATAAACATAAATAAACATGTTAATAACAATATACATCTAATCTAATAAACTTAACAGTCTCTCAGACTAGCTAGTAAGTATGGTTTTTTTTATAAGTATTTATCATTGATAATTAATGAAAAAAGTGTGTATAAAAATAGATACCATTATTCACATGGTATATAACTAATACTATACTTATATATTTACTTATTAATATGACACCTATCCAAAATTGTTTAATAAATAAAGAAACAACAAATACACCTATATGGTTAATGAGACAAGCAGGAAGGTATTTACCAGAATTTAGAGAAATAAGAAAATTAAATACAGATTTTATTAATTTATGCTTGAATGAAGATTTATCATCTGAAATTACACTTCAGCCAATAAGAAGATTTGATTTAGACGCAGCAATTATTTTTTCAGATATTTTAATGTTGCCTTACGGATTGAGCCAAAAAGTAGAATTTAAAAAAAACTTTGGTCCAAAATTAGGTGATTTAGACTTAGATAAAATATCCAAAATAGATGAAATAGATTTTTTAGAAAAACTATTTCCTATTTATAAATCTATTAATAAAGTCAGTAAAAGCACTTT
>Ga0209709_10002402_pt1 | contig 16402 bp, 20 predicted proteins | sample ArcticOcean_MG_C_2_FD_187435 | JGI IMG/M metagenome (GOLD analysis project Ga0209709, IMG submission 187435) | Marine microbial communities from western Arctic Ocean - ArcticOcean_MG_CB4_136 (SPAdes) (version 2) | ecosystem: Environmental > Aquatic > Marine > Oceanic | place: Arctic Ocean... | reverse complement strand
TTTTGAAATTTCTTTCGATAATCTAATAATATTTAAATAAGTATCTTTCCATGAATATCTTTTTATAGGCTCTTTCAAAAATTCTAGAAAGATACTATCTTTATTTTGTTTTTTATATTGATGATAAAACAGTTCTAATAAATTATTTATTTTATCTATTTCCATAAATATTTGGTGGGCGAAGAGAGAATCGAACTCTCACTTCTTACGAAACACGATTTTGAGTCGTGCGCGTCTACCAGTTCCGCCATTCGCCCTTTAATTTTCATTAATTATTAATATAAAATTAAATAGTATAAGAACTTAAATTGTATTAAAACCAAAAAATGTTTAATACACTATATCAAAAATCTCTAAAACTTGCTGCACACAAAAGTTCAAAGTTTTTTTTAGCAATAGTAGCTTTTGCCGAAAGTTCCTTTTTCCCCGTACCTCCTGATATTATGATTGTACCAATGGTAATTGCAAAAAAAACTGATCATATAAAAATATTTATAATAGCAACAATTTCTTCTACTCTCGGTGGATTATTAGGATATTTTATTGGATTTACTTTTATAGATTTTGCTATAAATGTACTTCAATTTTATGGCTATGAAGACAAAATAATAAGTCTAAAAAATGACTTAACTAGTGGTGGAGAATTTTATGTATTTTTGGGAGCATTATTTCTTGCTGGCTTTACCCCTTTACCTTTTAAAGTTTTTACAATAACAAGTGGCATAATTGGTTTTAATATTCTTGTTTTTTTTATTATTTGTTTAATGTCCCGTGGATTAAGATTTTTTATTGTATCCTACTTGTCTTATAAATTTGGCAATGTCTTTAGCGATTTCATGAAAAAAAATGCTTCTAAATGGTTTGCTATTGTTGGCCTTATAATTGTTGCTATTGGTATAACTATATATTTTATTATCAAATAAATGTATCAAATAAAAAATAGAACTATATTTAATTTCATTTTGTTGTTCAGTGTTTTTGCATTGCTTGCGGCATACTTTATTCAATATGTTCTAGGACATCAGCCATGTAACATGTGTTTATTAGCAAGGATTCCTTATATTTTAATAATAATAGTGATTGTCTCAAGTTTTTTAATTAAAAAAAAAGAAAAAGTCTATTTAGCATTACTGATCCTAATATTTTTTTCGGCAACATTAATTTCATTTTATCATGTTGGAATTGAACAGGGCTTTATTGAAGAATCTTTAGTCTGTGACCTAAGTTCTCAAAGTAATTATTTAACAGCTGAAGACCTCTTAAATGAATTAAAAGAAAAAACTATAAGTTGTAAAGACGTTAATTTTAGAATTTTAGGCTTTTCACTTGCTACAATAAATACTATTTTTTCTTTGATATTAAGCATTATATTAGGAAAACTTTTTTTAAGTTATGAAAAAAACAAATAAAATTAAAGTAGAAGAATTCATAAGAGTTGATCATGCTGGTGAACGTGGTGCTATAAAAATATATGAAGGACAATTACTTGCATTAAACACTTTAGTTAAGAATGATGAATTAAAAAAAATAATCGAAGAAATGAAAGAACATGAAAAAGAACACTGTAATTATTTTGAAAATGAAATAAAAAAAAGAAATATTAAACCTACAAAATTTTTACATTTATGGGACTTACTTGGCGTTGGTCTTGGTTTTGGATCAACAATGTTAGGTAAAAAGGCTACTATGCTTTGTACAGCCTCAGTTGAAGAGGTTATTCAAGAACATTACGCAGATCAAGTAGAACAATTAAAATTTGATGAAAAAAAATTAAAAGCAAAAATTATTAAATTTAGAGAAGATGAATTACATCATAAAGATATTGCATATGGTGAAGGTGCAACAAAAAAAGGTGTATATTCTATTATGGATAAAATTATTAAAACTGGCTCTAAGATTGCAATAAGTATATCTAAAAAAATTTAGTTAAGCTTCAAGCTCAACATCCCAATATAGATAGTCCATCCAACTTTTATGTAGGAAATTAGGAGGAAAATTTTTACCATTTTTATGCAAATCCTCTGTTGAGGGTTGATATGGTGTTTGATTTAAACTCATACCTGAATTGATAAGTAACCTTCCACCTTTTAGAACATTGCAGTTTGAACAAGCTGTTACTACATTATTCCAATTTGTTTTGCCTCCTAATGATCTTGGTAATAAATGATCAAAAGTTAATTCATTTCTATCACCACAATATTGACAAGAAAATCTATCTCTTAAAAAAACATTAAATCTCGTAAAATTTGGATTTGATAGAGGTCTAATAAAATTTTTTAATGCAATAACACTTGGCAAGCTCATATTAAATGAGGGGCTTCTTATTACACGGTCATAATTATTAACAATTGTAACTCTATCTAAAAATACTGATTTTACAGAATCTTGCCAGCTCCATAACGATAACGGATAGTAACTTAGGGGTCTATAATCCGCATTTAATACTAACGCTGGACATTTTTCTAATGATATATTTTTTTCACCGAAGTTCATAATTTTTACAAGACTAACTTAATTAAATTATTTAATCAATAATAACAAAAATTATAAAATATTAAAATTATTTTTTATATATTTTAATGCTAAACTTGAAGCTTCAACTGGTATATGATGTTCACAATCTTTTATCATATTTGTTTTCACATCAACATTGTTTCTAATTAGAAAATCTTTTGCTTCTAAAAGATTTATTGATGGCACAACCGCATCTGAATCTCCATGCAATAATAACATTTTAGTGTTTGAGTTTTTTCTTTTTAAAAGATCTTTTTTATTAATAATTTTTCCAGAAAAGCCAACAATACAATTATAGTTTTCATTGCTGGTTAGACCTAGATTAATACACATCATACATCCTTGACTAAATCCTGACAAACAAATTTGTGTATTGTCTAGTTTATACTTATTTTTAACTTCATTGAGAAATTGATGAAGTTTTTTTTCTGCTTTAATAGATTCTTCTAATATATAATCTGGATCATTTTTTGTTAAATCAAACCATTGAAAACCCGTTGGATTTATTGGACATGTTTCGTGTCCATCTGGACATAAAAAAATAGTATTAGGTAAAAATCTTTTCCAATTTAAAGTAAGCGTACTTATATCCTTTCCATCACCACCATAACCGTGGAGCAAGATGACAGCATTTTTTATTAAACTATCTTTTTCTGGTTTTATAATTATCGTATTAAGACAAAATGTCATATTTAATCTATTATTTTTTTTAAATTAATTAAAATTCTTCAACCATCTAATAAATTTTTCATCACTAAAATTAATAGAGCCCACAATACGAGCAAACTCTTTCCCTTCTTTATTTATTAAAATTGTAGTTGGAACTCCTCTTAATAAAAACTCTTTAGTTAGATTAACCGAAGGGTCAAAATAAATATCTAAATTTTTAATTTTCAATTTACTAAAAAAAAGTTTTGATTTTAGCAAATTTTCTTGGCCAATATTTATTGGAAAAATCTTTAAATTATTTAGTTCTTTTTTTGATTGTAACAAATCTAATGAGGGCATTTCTTCTAAGCACGGTACACACCACGTTGCCCAAAAATTTAATATTACTAGTTTATTCCTAAAGTTTTCTAATTTTATATTTTGATTATTTATATCTTTAAAGATTATGTTTTTATAACTTTTGGGATATTTACTTATGACAATATTTTTGATATCTGGCTGTTCTGTTGAATAAGATAAATTAGTTGTTATTAAATATATAAATATTATTAAAAATTTCATATTAAATGAGTATAATTAAATATCATGACCAAAAATAAAAACAATAAGCCAATATGGGGCACAAGAATAAAAAAAAATGCTTCATCTTTATTTCAAAAGGTTGGAAACTCATTAAATATGGATAAAAAACTTTATAAAGAAGATATTGCAGGATCAATTGTTCATGTAGAAATGCTATTTAAACAAAAAATAATATCTTTTAAAATAAAGAATAAAATTATCTATGGTTTAAATAAAATTGAAAAAGAAATTTTAAAAAAAAAATTTGAATTCAATATAAATTATGAGGATATTCATATGAATATTGAAAAAAGATTATTTCAAATAATTGGTGAAGAAGCAGGGTATACTCATATAGCTAGATCTAGAAATGATCAGGTAATAACAGACTTTAAAATATGGGTAAAATCTGAAACCAACAAGATTAATAAAAATTTAGATAAAATTATTAAAACAATATTAAATGTTTCAGAAAAAAATATCTATACAATCATGCCTGGATTTACTCATTTAAAAAATGCCCAACCAATCTCCTTTGCACATTATCTAATGGCATATGTTGAAATGTTTAATAGAGATAAAAAAAGATTTACTAATAATTTAGAAAACCTAAATGAAAATCCTCTTGGTGTAGCGGCACTTGCTGGTACTTCATTTAATATTGATAGAAATTTTACTACTAAAAAATTAGGATTTAAAAAGCCAACAAACAATTCAATAGACACTGTAGCTGACAGAGATTTTGTTTTAGATTTTTTATATAGCGTGTCTGTCTGCTCTATGCACATATCTAGAATAGCCGAAGAGTTAATAATATGGAACTCTGATGGGTTTAATTTAATTAATCTTTCTGACAAAATCGTTACAGGATCATCAATAATGCCTCAAAAAAAAAATCCCGACTTACTTGAATTTTTGAGAGGTAAATCAGGAATTACTTTTGGAAATTTATTTTCAATGTTAACAATATTAAAAGGTTTACCTTTATCTTACTTTAAAGATCTTCAAGATGATAAGGAAATTGTTTTTAAGTCAAATGAAATATTAAATAACTGTATTAAAATACTCGATGAAGTTTTAAATAACTTTACTCCAAATAAAAAAAAAATGTTAGAACTTGCTAATTTAGGATACATAACAGCTACAGATTTAGCTGATTATTTAGTAAAAAATCACAATATGTCTTTTAGAAAAGCGTATCAAGTAACTGCTTCAGTAGTTAATTATGCTGAAAAAAAGAAAAAAAAATTAAGTGAATTGACTATAGTTGAACTAAATAAAATAGAGCCAAAACTAACAAAAGAAGTGCTCAAGGTTTTTGAGCTAAAATACTCCATTAATTCTAAAAAATCATATGGTGGAACATCTTTTGATAATATTAAAAAGATGATAACTAAATATAAAAAGAATTAGAATGATAAAAAAAATAATATTAATATTTATCTGTTTAACTTTTTTATTTTCTTGTGGAAGAAAAGATGATCCAGAATATAAAGTAAAAAAAAATTATACCCTTAATAATAAGATCTAATGAAATATATTAATAAAAATTTTTTCATTGAAAAAACTAAGGCTGAAAATATAGCAAAAAAGTTTGGTACACCCACTTATGCTTATTCATATAAAAGATTAAAAGAGAACATAGAAAACTTTAAAAAAAATTTTAAATCATTCACGCCAATAATATGCTTTGCGATAAAAGCTAACACCAATGTAGGTCTAATTCGAGAAATAAAAAAACTTGGACTGGGTGCAGACGTTGTATCAATGGGAGAATTAATGAAAGCATTAAAGGCAGGAATGAACCCTAAAAAAATTGTTTTTTCAGGAGTAGGAAAAACATCTAAAGAAATAAAATATGCAATAGATAAAAAAATATTATTATTAAATGCTGAGTCTAAAAGTGAGATAATTGAAATTGAGAAAATAGCAAAATCTAAAAATAAAATTATTGATATAGGTATTAGATTAAATCCTAATACGGATGCTGAAACTTTAAAGCAAATTTCCACAGGGAAAAAAGAAAATAAATTTGGTGTTGATAAAAAAACTTTTTTCCAATTAGTAAAATACTCTAAAAATTCTAAACATATAAATCTTAAATGTTTAAGCGTTCATATTGGAAGTCAAATAATAAGCCATAAACCTTATATAAAAATGTTACATATAGTTGATGCTATTATTAAAAAATCTAATCACAAATTTAAATTTATTGATTTAGGTGGAGGTATGGGAATACCTTATAATAAAAATTATAAAAAATTTAATTATAAAGAATACAATATTGCAATTAATAATTTTTTAAAAAATCATAAATCCAAAATTATATTTGAACCAGGTCGTTCAATTGTAGGCAATATAGGGATACTTATTTCACAAGTAATTTATATAAAAGAAAATAAGCAAAAAAATTTTATCATCATTGATGCTGGCATGAATGACCTGATGAGACCAGCACTATACGGTGCTGAACATCAAATACTTGCTGCATTAAAGATAAACAAAGTATCAAAAAAAACTTACGAATTTGTAGGTCCAATCTGCGAAAGTACAGATAAATTTTCGTCTTTAAAAAATTTTCAATATTTAAATGAAAAAGATTTTATAATAATTTGTGATGTTGGCGCTTATGGTGCATCATTAAGCTCTAATTATAATGTCAGACCAAAACCATTAGAAGTACTAGTTAAAGGATCAAGAATTAATATTATTAAAAAAAGACAAAAACTTATAGATTTAATTTAGTTTTTGACTCAAATGATAAAAAATTTTTTATTTTTAACTTTCTTTTTTTTAGGAATTATTACAATTTCTATAATTTTTATTCCTGCTTTTTTTTTACCACAAAAAGTTGTCTTATTTGGAGGAAAAATTATGGGTCATTGGACTGCTATTTGCTTAAAATTATTTTTATCAATTAAAATAGTCGTTAAAGGTAGGGAAAATATAATCACTAACTCTAAATTTTTTATTGCATCATCACATCAATCAATGTTTGAAACTTTTTTTTTACAAACAATTTTTAATTCCCCTGTATTTATTTTAAAAAAAGAATTACTACAAACTCCTATTTTTGGTTGGTACTTAAAAAAAATTGGTTCTATATCTATTAATAGAAACAAAACAACCAAAGACAATTTAGGATTTTTTGACCAAGTGTCTTCGTTAATTAATAAATCAGATCGCCCATTAATAATTTTTCCACAAGGAACAAGACTAGCTCCTGATGATAGACAACCATTTAAAAAAGGGGCTAGCAGAATATATGACCAATTAAAAATAAAATGCCAGCCAATTGCAATTAATTCGGGTTATATTTGGCCAAAAAAAGGATCTTTAAATTCAAATTTAAAATTAACAATTTCAATTTTAAATCCTATTGATATTGGAATGAATAGGGATATTTTTTTAAAAACTTTACAAGAAAATATATATTCTGAATTAGATAATTTAAATTAACCCTTCATTGGCATTACAACATATATACTATCAAAGTCAGCAGGATCCTTTATTAACGCTGGTGATCCCGTGTCATTAAAAAAGATTTCAATTTTATCTCCACTAAGTTGTGAAGCAACATCAATCAGGTACCTAGAATTAAAACTAATATCTAATTCATGATCAAACTTTACATTTAAACTTTCTTTTCCATCTCCACTACTAGTATTGTTTACTGACAAGTTTAATATATCCTTTGTTAAGTTAAATTTTACGCCATCTTTTTTATCAAGTGAAATCGAAGCTACTCTGTCAACGGAATCTAAAAAGGTTTTAAGGTTAATTTCTAATTTTTTTTCATTATTCTTTGGAATAACTTGTACATAGTTCGGAAATTTACCATCAATTAGTTTTGAAATTAATGTACTACTACCTAATTCGAACTTTATTTTAGATTTAACATTTGAAATTTTTACGTCACCATCAAAATCTTCTAATAAAGAACATAGTTGGAAAATAGTTTTTTTTGGTAGTATAATTGGTTCAAAATCAACTTTTTGACTAAGTCTTACTTTAGATATAGACATTCTATGACTATCTGTTGCTGCCGCTGTTAAAAAAAATTTATCTTCATTTTGAGTTTGATGCATAAATATTCCACTTAAATAATGTCTTGTTTCATCATTAGAAACTGAAAATTTACATTTATTTAGTAGTTTTAATAAAATTTTTGATTTTATAGAAAATTGATTTTGATTAAAATTTTCATCTGTTATTGGAAATTCAGATGCATTTATACAGTTAAGATTAAAAACAGATTTTTCAGATTCTAATTTTAACTTACTTTCTTGTCCTAAAAAAAAATTAATTTTTTTTCCTGATGAGAATTTTCTTATGATATCATACATTATTGATGAGGATGTTGTAGTTTTTCCTGTCTCTTCAATTTCTACATTTTCTATTTCATAAATAAAAATTACATCAAGATCTGTTGCTGTAATTGTTAATTTTGAATTGTTTACATCTAAAAGTATATTTGAAAGAATTGGTAATGTACTTCTTTTTTCTATCACTCCTTGACAATAATTAAGTGATTTTTGCAGGTCTGCCTGGTTTACATTAAATTTCATTTTCGTTATTATATAAAATCTGATTTTTTAATTTTTCTATATTACTATTTAATTCATTATCTTTTATTCTAATTTTTTCAATTGTTTTTACAGAATGAATTACAGTAGTATGGTCTCTTCCTGAGAATTCTCTTCCAATTTCTGGTAACGATTTGGATGTAAGCATTTTAGCTAAATATACTGCGGTTTGTCTAGGTCTTACAAGGTATCTAGATCTTCTTGAAGATAACATTTCATTTTTACTTATTTTAAAGAATTTACAAACAATTGATTGTATCAAATCAATTGTAACTTTATTTTCTGATAAATTTAATAGGTCTTTGAGTATTACTTTGGTTTCTGATAAATTAGGAACCTTATTATATATTCTTGAAAATGAAATAACTCTATTTAAAGCTCCTATTAATTCTCTAATATTTGATTTTATTTCTAAGCTAATAAATTTTATTATTTCATCAGAAATATTTACTTCATCAGAATTTAGATTCTTTAATTCTTCAATTTTAATTTTGATTATCTTATATCTAAGTTCATAATTTGGATTTTGAATATCAACAACTAGCCCACCTGAAAATCTAGACTTAATTCGTTCTTGTATTCTCGACAATTTATTTGGTGGTCTGTCCGCTGATATTATTACCTGTGACCCTTTATCTAGGAGCGCATTAAATGTATGAAAAAACTCTTCTTGCATTGCTTCTTTACCATTCATAAATTGAATATCATCTATCAATAAAATGTCTGTATTTCTAAAGTATTCTTTAAATTTAACCATTTCATTTGATTTAATGGATCTAACAAACTGATACATAAATCTTTCTGCAGAAATAAACATTACTTTACTTTTTTCTTTTAATTTTAAACCAATTGCATTTAAAAGATGTGTTTTTCCCATACCCACACCGCCATAAATATAAAGTGGATTATAGTGTGAAATATCTTCTGACACTTTTTTGGATGCTTCATAAGCAAGTTTATTACTCGGTCCAAGTATAAAATTATCTAATTTTTTATTAGGATCAATCCTATTGTATTGTAAGTAAGAATTTTTTATAAATGAAACATTTGCATTTGTTTCTGTGGATCCGTTAAAATCAGTTTCAATATTAACAGCACTTTCTTTCTTTTCATTGATTGTAAGCTCTATTCTATTTATATGTTTTTTATAAACTTTGATAATTTGTAAAATTTGATCTAAATACCTTGATGTTACCCAATCTCTAATGAATCTTGTAGTTACAGAAAGCAAGACATAATTATTAAATTCTTCAGTAAATTCAATTTTTTTTAACCAGCTATCATAAATATCGGCACCAATTTTTTTCTTCATGTCAGATTGAATTATATTCCAGTCTAATTTTTCTTGAATATTTTTTTTTTTGGGATTCATTATTAATAATTAAATTTATTTTAATAAATATCAGTTAAAGGTAAAAAAAAAATTATGCAATAAAATATTTTTAAATTTAATAAATAAATAAAATCTGAGAGTGTATAATTTTTTATCAGTAGTTTTTTATAAATTTAATTTTTTATAATTTAAATCTACAAGTGAATGTTAAAAAATTAATAATATATAAATTGATATTTATAATTTGAATCTACATCTAGTAATAATTTAAAAAAAAAATCTTATTTAGTGTAAATACCCTTGGTTGAATGTAGTATATATTATGAATCAACTCTAGGTGGTTAAATATTAAAGTGCAGATATTTTTTTGGTTATTCTTGAAATATTTCTTGACGCGTTTTTCTTTTTTACTATACCTGTCTTTGCTGTTCTCATCAACTCTGAGTTCAATTTAGGCAAAAATGCTAATGCTTCTTTTTTCTTTTTGGCTTTTATTAACAAGTTCATTTTTTTAATTGCATTTCTAAATTTGCTCACTCGGACTCTATTTACAACTGTTTGCTTGCCTATTCTTCTTATTCTTTTAATTGCTGATTTAGTATTTGCCATAAGCGCAGTGGTATAGCTCGTGAATTTAAGGTGGTCAATAGAATAATTGCTTATTTTTGGCAATTATTACAAAAGAAAGTTGATCTATTAGATATAAATATTTTCTTTATTTTACCATTACATTTACTGTTTAGACAACTTAAATTTTCTCTTTGATAAACTTTAAACTCTTTTTGAAAAGTGCCACTTTTTCCAAGTGTATCTCTGAAGTCACGAATACTTGATCCCCCTTTCTTTATAGCTCTATTAAGTACTCTCTTAGAAAATAAAATAATTTTTTTACAATCTTTTTTTGATAACTTCATTACATGTGTTGTGGGCCTAATTTTACAAAAAAATAAAATTTCACTTGCATAAATATTTCCTATACCAGATACAAATTTTTGATCTAGAAGAAAACTTTTAATATTTTTTTTCTTATTTAAAAAATAATTTAAAAGATACTTTAAGTTAAAGTTTTTAAAAAATGGTTCTGGACCTAAATGATTAAATTTGCTCATAAGTTCATTATTGTTTTTTATAAATTTAAAAAAACCAAACCTTCTGGGATCATTGTAAATAATTTTCAAATCTTTAAATTGAATTTCTACATGATTATGTTTTTTTGGTAGAATGGAAGAGTTATAAAAACTAGTATTAGTAAATTTATTTAAACTATTTTTTTTAATTAAGTGAATAGTGCCTGACATTCCTAAATGGATTAAACAAAAAGATCCGTCAGAAAAATTTAAAATTAGATATTTAGAAAATCTCGTTACTTTTTTGATTGTTTTATTTTTTAATAATTCTTCAAATTTTAAAGGTATTTTAAACCGCAAGTTTCTGTTTTTAATTACTACTTTTCTTATTTTTTTTTGTTGTATTTTTTGGGCTAACGATTGTTTAACTATTTCTACTTCTGGTAATTCAGGCATTTCACACTATATTATCAATAAATAATAAATTTAATATGCAACAATATCTCCAAAATAAAAAGGGACTAGTGCAAGATGTGTTTGATAATGTCTTTGACAGGTATGATTTAATGAATGATTTCATGTCACTAGGTGTTCACAGAATCTGGAAAAAAAATTTGATTAATTGGATGAATCCCTCAAAAGGCAAAAAGTTAATTGATGTAGCTTGTGGAACAGGAGATCTTGGTAAACTCTTCACAGATTCAACTAATAAAAATAGTAAAATTTTTTGTGTTGACTCAAACAAGAGAATGATCGGAAAAGGAAAATCAAAGTTAAATAATTATAAGAATATTAACTGGTTAATAGCACCTGCTGAAATATTGCCTGTTAAAAATAATTCGTTTGATTATTATACTATTAGCTTTGGCCTTCGAAATACTAAAAATCTTAATAAGGCTCTTTCTGAAGCATACAGAGTTCTAAAACCAGGTGGTCGTTATTTATGCCTAGAATTTTCCAAAATACAAAACTCAAATTTAAATTTTATTTATAAAAATTATTCAAAACTAATCCCACTAATAGGAGAAATGGTTATTGGTCAAAAAAAACCCTACGAATACTTAATTAAAAGTATTAGAGAATTTATAAATCAAGAGGAATTAATTGACTTAATGAAAAAAAATAAATTTGAAAAATGTACTTACAGAAATCTGTCAGGAGGAATAGTAGCAATCCATTCTGGTTGGAAAATTTAATGATTAAAAAATTATTTACTTTATTTAAATTAGGAAGAAAACTGGCCAAATCTGATTTTTTAAACATAGTTTCTAAATTCAATAATCCACCAATGGCAATTAAAATATTATTTCATGTTCTTTCTTTTTCTTTTTCAAAAAAAACTAAAGAAGGTTTGAGTGAAACAGAAGGTGAAAGACTTTCTAAATCATTACAATCGATGGGTACTACATTTATTAAACTTGGACAATTTTTAGCAACCAGACCAGATATAATTGGAGACGAACTATCTAAACAATTAGAAAGTTTACAAGATAGATTGCCTCCATTTTCTTTAACAGAAGCAAAAATAATCATTAAAAAAGATTTAGGAGAAGAAACATTCAATTCAATAATAGATTTGAGTGAGCCTGTAGCTGCAGCCTCGATCGCCCAAGTTCACAAAGCACAAATTGATGATAATGGAACAATAAAAGATGTAGCAATTAAAATTTTAAGACCTGGTATTAAAAAAACCTTTAATGAAGAAATTGATGCCTTAATTCTCTTTGCTTTTTTTGTTGAATCTTTTGTAAAAAAAACAAAAAGATTAAAATTAATTGAAGTTGTTTTTTTACTTAAGGAAATAACTAATCTTGAAATGGATTTAAGATTTGAAGCTGCTGCAGCGAATGAATATGCAGAAAACACTAAAAATGATTCTGGTTTTAGAGTCCCAAAAATTTATTGGAATTTTACAAGCGAAAATGTAATGACACTTGATTGGGTGGATGGCATTTCTATTAGAGAAACTAAAGATTTGCAAAAAAGAAATATTGATACTAAAAAAATTGCATCTGACATTATTCAACACTTTCTAAGGCATGCTGTAAGAGATGGTTTTTTCCATGCAGACATGCACCAAGGAAACATATTCATTGATAATAATGGACAAATTGTTCCTATAGATTTTGGTATTATGGGTAGATTAGATAAAATAAGTAAAAGATTTCTTGCAGAAATCCTTTTTGGATTTATTCAAAGAGATTATAAAAAAGTTTCTGAAGTCCATTTGCTTGCCGGACTTGTCCCTAAAGATGTACCAGTTGATGACCTTGCGCAAGCATTAAGATCAATTGGTGAGCCAATATTTGGACAATCTGTTAAAGATATATCTGGTGGAAAATTATTAAAACAGCTATTTGATGTTACTGAAAAATTTAATATGCAAACTCAACCCCAATTATTAATGCTTCAAAAAACTATGGTTGTTGTTGAAGGTGTAGCTAGAAAACTTAATCCTAATACCAATATATGGAATACTTCAAAACCTGTTTTAGAAAACTGGTTAAAAGAAACTAAAGACCCAATTAATGCTTTGACGGATAACTTAAAAAATACATCTGAAGCCATAAAAAGATTACCTGCGTTTCCTGAAGTTATGGATAAAGCAAGCCAGGCATTAACCTTTTTGGCAAATGGTCAAATACCTCAAAATTCCAATTCTTATACAGCTTTAAATGATAAAAAATTAGAGATGATTGCATTTAGAAATCAATCTATTGTTGGTTTATTACTGCTTGTAATTTTTGGTCTATTAGTATTTTAATTTACCCCATGAATAATTTATTGGATAAAAAAATATTGTTGATAATTTGTGGTGGTATCTCTGCCTACAAAAGCTTAGACCTTATTAGGTTATTTAAAAAACAAGATGCTCATGTTAAAACTATACTTACTAAAAGTGCTAAAGAATTTGTTACACCATTATCTGTTACATCGCTTTCTCAAGAAAAAGTTTACGATGACCTATTTAATCCAGAAAATGAAGCGGAAATGGACCATATTTCACTATCTAGATGGGCAGATTTAATTCTTGTTGCTCCGATAACAGCAAATACTATTTCAAAACTAAGCTCTGGATCTTCAGATGATCTTGCTTCAACAGTAATTCTCGCTTCTAACAAAGATATTTTTTTAACACCGGCTATGAATGTGCGAATGTGGGAACATCCATCGACTAAAGAAAATCTCAGTAAATTAAAATCGTATGGCTATAAAATAATAGGTCCTGACATAGGAGATATGGCTTGTGGAGAATTTGGCAAAGGAAAAATGACACAACCCCAAGAAATTTTAAAAGAAATTCAAAATTATTTTAATAGATTAAATAAAAATAAAAAATTTAAAGCTCTAGTGACTGCTGGACCAACATACGAATATATTGATCCTGTAAGATTTATAACAAATAAATCTTCAGGAAAACAAGGTTTTGCATTGGCTAAATCATTGGCTAATAAAGGATTTGAAACCACATTAATATCTGGTCCCACAAATCTAGAAATAGATCAAAATATAAATTTAATAAAAGTTGAAACAGCTGATGAAATGTTTAAGGCTACTCAGAGTAATTTACCTGCTGATGTTGCTATTTTTTCTGCAGCAGTAGCAGACTTTAAAATAAAAAAACAAAAAAATGAAAAAATGAAAAAACAAGAATATATAAATCTAAATCTCGAAAAAAATATTGATATTTTGAATTATATTTCAAATCACAACTCTTTAAGACCAAAACTTGTTATAGGATTTGCTGCAGAAACAAATGATGTTCAAAAAAACGCAAAAAAAAAATTAATTGAAAAAAATTGTGACTGGATCATTGCAAATGATGTTGCAAATAAATCAATTGGGTTTAATTCGGATTTTAATGAAGTTTCAATTTTTTATAAAAATAAAGATATTGCTGATGAAAAACTACCTATGAAAAAAAAATCTGAAATCTCAGATGAAATTATTGATAGAGTTATTAACCATTTAAATTAAAATTTAATGGTAAAAGTATTAATTAAAAAATTAGATCAATCTGTAGAACTTCCAGTTTACAAAACAACAGGGGCTTCAGGCATGGACTTAATGGCCTTTACAAAGCAACCAATTAAATTAGCACCCAGCTGTTCGTGTTTGGTGCCTACAGGGCTCTCTGTTGCCTTTTCAGAAGATTATGAGGTACAGATACGACCAAGATCTGGTCTCGCAGCTAAAGATAATATAACTGTTTTAAATACACCTGGTACTATTGATAGTGACTATAGAGGTGAAATCAAAATAATACTTTTTAATCACGGAAGTAAAGAGTTTATAATTAATAATAAAGATAGAATAGCCCAAATGATTTTAATGCCTGTTGTAAAAATGAATTTAGAAGAAACAGACGATTTACCTAGTTCATTAAGAGGAAAAGATGGATTTGGCTCTACAGGAAAATGAGAAAACAATTAAATAAAAGTTTAATTGAAAGATTTTCAAGGCAAATAATTTTAAAAGATATTGGAATTATTGGTCAGAAAAAAATTCTGGCATCAAAAGTTTTAATTGTGGGAGCGGGTGGACTGGGATGTCAAGCTGCAGAATTTCTTTCACGTGCTGGAATTGGAACAATAGGAATTATTGATGATGATAAAGTTAGTCTATCTAATATACATAGGCAAAGTCTTTATCAAACAGCTGACATTGATAAGTTGAAAGTTAAGAAAGTTAAAGACAAAATAAAACTTATCAATCCCAATACAAAAGTTAAAATTTATAAATTTAAACTAATTAGCAATAATGTAAAAAAAATTGTTACTAATTATGATTATATTGTTGATGGTTCAGATAACTTTAAAACTAAATTTTTATTAAATGATTTTTGCTTAAAATTAAAAAAATTTCTTGTTACTGGTGCAATAAGTAAGTTTGATGGACATGTTTTTACTTTTGATTTTAAAAATAAAAAAATACCATGTTTAAGATGTTTTTTTCAAAAATTAGAAATTTCTGATAATGCATTAGATTGTGAATCTGAAGGTATTCTAGGAACTGTTGCCGGGATCGTGGGCACTATTCAAGCAAATGAAATATTAAAAAAAATATTAAACATTGGAGAAAACCTTAATGGTTATATTTTAATTTTAGATTTACTTAATTTGAATTTTAGAAAAGTTAAAATAAAAAAAAGAAAAAAGTGTTTGTGTAATTAATGAAAAAAAAAATCATTTTTACTTTATTAGTATTTTTTTTATTAATTTTTGAGTCTACGGCTAAAGACACTTTCTTCTCGTTAAAAAATAATAAAGTTAATGTGAGATATCAACCTACACTTAATTCTCCGATTAAATATATTTACAAAAAAATTAACTTACCTGTAAAATTAATAGACAAAAAAGAAAACTTTAGAAGGATTATTGATTTAAAAAATAATAGCGGTTGGATTCATCGGTCTCAACTAAAGGAATCAAATTCAATTATAAATCTTAAAAATAAAATTTTATTTAAAAAACCATCTAATTTTTCTAAACCAATTTTAAAGTTAGAAAGGGGTAGATTACTAATTATAAAAAAATGTCAAAACGATTGGTGCTACATTAATACGGGTGATTATTCTGGCTGGATAGAAACTGATAATATTTGGGGTTCTATTAATTAAAATCTGAAGATAAAGATTTTATATTATTTTCAGTTAATTTGGTTATGTGAGA
>Ga0209709_10002397_pt1 | contig 16437 bp, 14 predicted proteins | sample ArcticOcean_MG_C_2_FD_187435 | JGI IMG/M metagenome (GOLD analysis project Ga0209709, IMG submission 187435) | Marine microbial communities from western Arctic Ocean - ArcticOcean_MG_CB4_136 (SPAdes) (version 2) | ecosystem: Environmental > Aquatic > Marine > Oceanic | place: Arctic Ocean... | reverse complement strand
AGGCAATATGTATCGAATTTTTTCTGATACAGTATACTGGCTTTTCAGGCTTCAGTTGATTAATAAGATCATCAACTGTTTTAAATTTTTGCATTTTACGTGTCTCCAAAAAAAATTTAATAAAAAAAAGTTTTTTACATCTAAAAAACTTTAAAATTTCTTCCTATTAAGCCTATAGATTAATAATGTAAAGCAAATAATGGCTATTGAATTATCCTAGCAAGTAACCATATAAAATGAATGAAAGAACAAGCAGTCCTTAAAAACATCAATGATTTTGAGAATAAATCTCTATTAATTGTTGATGATGATAATCCATTTAGGGAAAGGCTGGCTAGAGCAATGGAAAAAAAAGGATTTGAAGTTTTTCAAGCTGAGAGTGTACAAAAAGGAGTAGAATTTGTTAAGGTAAAAAAACTAGGTTTTGCTGTTGTAGACCTTAGACTTGGAGATGGAAATGGATTAGAGGTTGTGAAACAAATTCAATCAACAAATAATGATAGCAGAATCATTATGCTAACAGGTTATGGGAATATTCCAACTGCAGTTGCGGCTATTAAAGAAGGTGCCATTGATTACCTTGCTAAACCAGCAGACGCAGAGGATGTTGAGAAAGCTTTGCTAGCAGATCCTGAGAAAAAAGCTGCCCCACCAGAAAACCCAATGTCAGCAGATAGAGTAAAATGGGAACATATACATAGAGTCTTTGAGCTGTGTAATAGAAATGTGTCTGAAACTGCAAGAAGATTAAAGATGCACAGAAGAACTCTTCAGAGAATTCTTTCTAAAAGATCGCCTAGATAAAATTTCTAATTTTTATTATTTTTTTTGTTATTAAGGTTAAAAGAATAATTTTAAAAATTTCAGCTAATAAAAAAGGCTTTGCTCCTAAAAAAAATATTGGCTTATCCCATCCAATTAGAGTGCCAAGCCATAACAACCCAAGTATGTAAATTGTAGAAGTTGCAATTATTAGTTTAGTTAAGATTAATAAAAAATTGTCTTTATTATTTACTTTTGAAGCTAAAAAACTAGCAGTTAAAAAACCAATTAAGTAACCCATAGTAGGGCCAGTAAAGTAAACTAGTCCAATACCTTTTTCAGGAGAATTTGAAAAAACTGGTAATCCCAAAATTCCTTCAAATAAATATAAGCCAACACTAGCTAATCCAATCTTATATCCTAAACTTACTCCTAAAAATAAAACTACAAAAGTTTGCATAGTCATTGGCACAGGGTAGAAAGGTATTTTAATCTTAGCAGATATAGTTAAAGCTATCGATCCAAGTATTATTGCTAATACTGATTTGATTATTTTAGTTTGAGATATATTTTTGGTTAACTCCATATCAAAATATTACTATTAAACATTAAAATAATCTAGATATAATTAACGAACTTAGGAAAAGTAAATTTTTTTATATACAGATTTTAATACAACTGTAATATTTAGTGATAATTTAATGGATAAAATTAAAAAAACAGATCACTTTTACCTCATAGATGGCTCAGGATATATTTTTCGAGCTTATTATGCCCTCCCACCATTAACTAGAAAAAGTGATGGCTTACCCGTGGGTGCTGTTAGTGGTTTTTGTAGCATGTTATTTAAATTATTAGAGGACTCAAAGTCTAGCGAAAATCTTCAAAAACCAACTCATTTTGCTGTAATTTTTGATGCAGCAAGAAAAACTTTTAGAAATGAAATTTATTCAGATTATAAGGCTAACAGATCTGAGGCACCTGATGATTTGGCACCACAGTTTGAGTATATAAGAAAATCAGTAGCTGCTTTCAATTTGCCATCTGTTGATCTTCTTAATTATGAAGCAGATGATTTAATAGCAACATATGCTGAAAAAATTTTAGCCAAAGGAGCAAAAGTAACAATAGTCTCATCAGATAAAGATTTAATGCAGCTTTATAAAAAAGATGTTCGTTTATTTGATCCAATGAAAAATAAATTTATAACACCAGATGATATAGTAACTAAATTTGGTGTAGGACCAGAAAAAGTAATCGATGTTCAGTCATTAGCAGGTGATAGCAGTGATAATGTTCCCGGGGTTCCTGGTATAGGTGTTAAAACTGCAGCAGAACTCATTAATAAATATGGTACTTTAGAAAAACTACTGGATAACGCAAATGAAATAAAACAAAACAAAAGAAGAGAAACACTTATAGAAAATAAAGATAAAGCCATCATCAGTAAAAAATTAGTAACACTAATGAAAGATGTCCCAGTTGAAAGAAAGATAGAAGAATTTCAACTTAAAGATATTGATAAAGATAAATTATATAAATTTTTAAGAGAAATGGAATTTAATAGGCTTCTTAGTTCTGTTATTTCGGCATATGGAGAGTCTGCGTCAGAAAATAGTGAAACAGAGGCAAATCATAAACAAAAACAACAAAATATAAATAAAAAAAATTATTATCTAATTACCAATGAAAAAGAAATAGATGACTGGATCAACGAAGCTGAAGAAAGTGGAGAGCTCGCAATTGATACTGAAACTAACTCATTAGACGCTCATCAAGCAGACTTAGTAGGCATCTCATTAAGCACCAAGATAGGTAAAGCCTGCTATATTCCTATAGGGCATAAGTTTAAAGGGTGTCTAAAAAAAGAAAACGTAATTAAAAAACTCAAACCAATTTTAGAAGATAAGAGTGTAAAAAAAATTGGTCAAAATATTAAGTTTGATTTTATTGTTCTATACAAACAAGGAATAAATATGTCATCAATGGAAGATACAATGTTAATGTCATATGTATTAGATGCTGGAAAGAATAGACATAACATGGATACTTTATCTGAAATTCACCTACAACATAAAACAATTTCATTTAAAGAAATTGTTGGCACAGGAAAAAAAGAAATAAACTTTAGTGATGTAGAACTTAACAAAGCAATGGAGTATGCTGCTGAAGATGCAGACATTACATATAGATTATATAAAATTTTTAGTAAAACTCTCAAATTAGAAAAATTAACTAATATTTACGAAATTTTTGAAAAACCTTTAATTAAGATATTGGCATTTATGGAAATTGAGGGAGTAAAAATTGATAATAATTTTTTAAAAGTACTATCCCAAAAATTTGAAAAAAAAATTGATAAATTAGAAAAAGAAGTTTTTAAAATTTCAAAAAAAGAATTTAATATTGCTTCACCAAAACAATTAGGTGAAGTCATCTATAATGATTTAAAGATTGCTGTACTTAAAAAAACTAGAAAAGGGAGCTTTGCAACGAATGCAAGTGTGCTTGAAGACCTAGCATTTAAGGGGCATAAATTTCCTCAATTAATTCTAGATTGGAGACAGGTATCTAAGCTTAAAAATACCTATTCAGATGCTTTACCTGAGCATATTAACCCAAATACAAAAAGAGTGCACACCTCATTTCTTTTAGCTGCCACAACAACAGGAAGGCTTGCTTCTAGTGACCCAAATTTACAGAATATTCCTATTAAATCAGAGGATGGCAAAGATATAAGAAAAGCATTTATAGCTGAAAAAAATTTCACTTTAATTTCAGCAGATTATAATCAAATTGAAATGAGAATCTTAGCAGATTTAGCTGATGTAAAAGAATTAAAAAAAGCATTTAAAAACAATGAGGATATTCATTCACTAACGGCAAGCCAAGTATTTGATGTTGATATAAAAAAAATTGATCAAGATATGAGGCGAAAAGCCAAAGCAATAAATTTTGGTATTATTTATGGTATTTCACAATATGGACTTGCAAAACAGATCAATGTTTCAAACTATGAGGCTGATGAGTTTTTAAATGCTTATTTCTCAAGATTTCCAGAAATAAAAATCTATATGGATGATACAATTAAATTTTGTAGAAAAAGTGGATATGTAAATAATATTTTTGGACGAAGATCTCATTTTAACGGAATTAATGATAAAAATTTTAATGTAAGAAATTTTCAAGAAAGATCATCAATAAATGCACCTATTCAAGGCTCTGCTTCAGAAATAATGAGACTTGCAATGATTAGACTAGATAAAAAATTTGCAAGTATAAAAAATAATAAGTCAAAAATACTACTACAAATACATGATGAATTAATTTTTGAAGTTCCGGAAAAAGAGGTTAATAATATAACTAAGATTATTCAAGAGGAAATGACCAGTGTAGCTAAAAGTGACTATCACTCTTTCTCTACCCCACTGACTGTTGATGTCAATATTGGTGATAATTGGGGAATGCTTCATTAATTTTAAAAGATTGCCCAATTTAGAACAATTTAGTATTTTTATATTAAGGAATGAACAAACAAACCATAGCTTTAATTGACGATGATAGAAATATTTTAACTAGCTTAAGTATAGCTTTAGAAAAAGAAGGTTTTAGTATTCAAACGTATATAGATGGAGAAAGTGCACTAATTGGTTTGACACGGACGCCACCTGACTTAGCTGTAATTGATATTAAGATGCCTAAAATGGATGGTGAAGAATTGCTTAAGAAACTTAGAAAAAAAACTTCTATGCCGGTAATTTTTTTAACATCAAAAGATGAAGAAATTGATGAGTTGTTAAGTTTAAAGTTGGGTGCTGATGATTTTGTAAAAAAATCTGGAGGCTTTTCAATTAAAGTTTTAATTGAAAGAATTAGAGTACAATTAAGAAAAAAGGACTCAAACAATATTTTAGAAGAAAACAAAAGCTTAATTGCTCATGGAAGATTAAAGTTAGACCCTTCGCAGCTTGAATGTGAGTGGAATGATAAGCAATTACCAGATAAACTAACCACAACAGAGTTTTTAATTGTTAAAGAGTTAGCTAAAAGACCTGGTATTATTAAAGAAAGAGCTCAGCTAATGGATATAGCCTATCGAGAAGATACTGATATTGAAGATAGAACTATTGATAGTCACGTTAAAAGAATTCGAAAAAAATTTAAAAAAGTTGACCCTGATTTTTCAGCTATTGAAACTAGATATGGTAGTGGATATAGATGGAATGTTAGCTAATGTTTAGTAAATACTTAAAAAAACTATCAATATTAAAAAAATTTTTATTTATAAATTTTATAATTTTTACAATCATTGGATCTTTTACAATTATATATCTAATAAATGTCCAGCCAAACTTAATAAAAAAAAAATCTATAAATCATATAAATATAATAGATAACACAATTGATAATCTTTTAAGATTAGATGTAAAATTTATTTCTGATGATATTAGAAAGTTTCTGTTTTCTACAAGATTTATATTTCAAAATTTGGATAGAGTAATTTTTTTTGATAGAAATCTGAATCTTATTGGAGATACAGATACGTTGGATCTTGATCCAAGGTCTTTTTCAACAAGACTGAATGAAATCGAATTCGAAAGCTTAAGTGAAAAAAAAATAGGTCAAAATATTGAAAATGAAAATATGGATATAAATAAACCTGTATCTTTTAAGAAAATTCTAAAATTATATTCAAATTCACAGGAATATGGAAAACCTTATACATTTACTCAAGAAGATTTTAATCAGTTTAAGTTAATAACAATTAAAAATGTTGATAAAGATGGATTAAGCATTGGCTATCTTGCGATTACTGAGAATGCAAATGATATTAAAATAGCTACCGATGAAAGAAAAGCTTTTGTTGTCAGAACTGCAATTGCTGTAGGGTTTGTTATTCTAATTTTCTCATTTGTTTTAAGTAGATATTTTATTAAACCCATACAGAATTTGGTAAGTTATACAAAAATAATAAAAGAAAAAAGCCAGACAAAACCTAATATTGAGAGTTTAAAAAATCGAAATGATGAATTGGGAGTTTTGACGAATTCATTAGAGGATATGACAAATGAGCTTCAAAAAAGAGTTGCTCATGCTGAAAATTTTTCAACAGATCTTGTACATGAAATAAGAAACCCATTAGCATCTTTAAAAAGTGCAGCTGAAATTTTACAGGATTCAAACAATTCTGACCAAAGACTAAAACTATTAAATATCCTCAGTCATGATGTTCAGAGAATCGAAAGATTGATTACAGATTATTCTCAAATGCTAAAAGATGAAGTTGCACTTAGTAAGGAAAAAATGAAAAAAATTAATGTAGAGCCAATTATTCAGTCTGTTGTAGACGACTATAATAATATTAATAAGGTAAAAAAAGATATTAAAATAAACTATGAAAATGATGGTAAGAGCAAATATTCTATTTATGGTATAGAAAATAGAATTGAACAAATAATTGCAAATTTATTAGATAACTCGATATCGTTTAGTCAAAATGGTGGAAACATTTTTGTTAATGTATCAAACAGTTATAACAAGAAAATTATAGTTAAAATTATTGATGAAGGTCAAGGATTCAAGGAAAAAGATACATCTAAAATATTTAAGAGATTTTATAGCAATAGACCAGATAAATTTGGAGAACATTCTGGTCTTGGACTAAATATTGTAAAAAACTTGGTCGATTTACATGACGGAGAAATTATAGCATCAAATCGTCATGATAATGAGGGTGCAATTATAGAAATAAGATTTCCAAGTGTTTAATCTTAGGTTGATTAATTAATTCTTAGTTGTATAAAACTTTCCATGGAAGATTTTAAAGTAAAAGATATATCGTTGGCTGATTTTGGGAGAAAAGAAATTTCTATTGCAGAAAGTGAAATGCCAGGTCTAATGGCCTTAAGAGAAGAGTATTCTGGAAAATTACCTTTAAAAGGTGCAAGAATAATAGGTTGTTTGCATATGACTATTCAAACAGCAGTGTTAATTGAGACACTAGTTGATCTAGGAGCAGAAGTTAGGTGGTCTTCATGCAATATTTTTTCAACACAAGATCATGCTGCTGCAGCAATTGCAAAAGCTGGAATACCTGTTTATGCATGGAAAGGTGAAACAGAAGAGGAAGCTGTTTGGTGTATAAGAAAAACAATCGATGGAAAAAAAGATTGGAAAGCAAATATGCTGCTAGATGATGGTGGCGACTTAACTGCAATGATGCATGATGATTACAAAGATTTATTAAAGGAAGTAAAAGGTGTTTCAGAAGAAACAACAACAGGAATTAAAGCATTAAATAAAATGGAAAAAGATGCATCATTAATGATTCCAGCAATTAATGTTAACGATTCAGTTACAAAATCGAAATTTGATAACCTGTATGGTTGTAGAGAAAGCTTAGTAGACGGAATTAGAAGAGCTACCGACGTAATGATGTCAGGAAAAATTGCAATAGTTGCAGGCTTTGGAGATGTTGGAAAGGGAAGCGCCGCATCGCTTAGACAAAGTGGTGCTAGAGTTTTAGTTACTGAGGCGGATCCAATTTGTGCACTACAAGCAGCTATGGAAGGTTATGAGGTTGTTTTAATGGACGAAGCTATAAGCAGAGCAGATATTGTTGTAACAGCAACAGGCAATAAGGATATCGTTACTGCAGACCACATGAGAGATATGAAAGATAGAGCAATACTTTGCAATATTGGTCACTTTGATAACGAAATACAAGTTGAAGCATTAAAGAATTATAAATGGACAGAAATAAAACCACAGGTTCACGAAATAGAATTACCAAGTAAAAAAAGAATTATTCTTTTAGCAGAGGGTAGATTGGTTAATTTAGGTTGTGCAACAGGACACCCAAGTTTTGTAATGAGTGCTTCATTTACAAATCAAGTAATTGCACAAATAGAACTTTGGAATAATCACAAAGATTATGAAAATAAAGTTTATGTTTTGCCAAAACATTTGGATGAAAAAGTTGCAACACTTCATTTAAAAAAAGTTGGTGCAAAACTGACCAAACTGTCTAAAGAACAGGCAGACTATATAAGTGTTGGGACAGAAGGTCCTTTTAAACCAGATGCCTATCGCTATTAAAAATAGCAAAATAGATATATCCTTAGAAGAATCAACTAGAAAATTAGCCAAAGACCTTACTCATTATTTACAAGGTGGGGAAACAATTTTTTTATATGGAGAAATGGGTGTTGGAAAAACAACTTTTGTAAAATATCTAATTAATCAATTCCAAAAAAATGCAAAATTACCACTTACAGAAGTAACAAGTCCAACATTTAATTTATTAAATGAATACGAAGTTAATGATTTGATAATTAAGCATTATGATTTGTTTAGATTGAAGGATGAGTCAGAAATTAAAAATTTAGATATTTTTGAAAACAACCAAAGTTCTATAATACTTATAGAATGGCCTCAATTAATTAACAAGGAAAAATTAACTAAAATAATAGATTTATCATTTGTTTATGAAAATGAACTTAATAATAGATCTATCAAAATTGATGGTTTAAGTTAATAGGCAACAGTATGAAATTTTTAAAAAAATTAAAAGAAGTAAAAGGTGATGCTTCTTTTAGAAAATTTTATAGAAATAAAAAAAATAATTCAATTATTGTTGTTGCAAATAAAGAAAAAAATAAAAATCTTCTTGTATATGACGCTATTAACAAAATTTTAATTAAAAATAAAATTTTAGCACCAAAATTATTAAATCAAAATTATCACAAAAACTATATAGAAATTCAAGATTTAGGAGCCAAAACATTATATCAATTATTAAGTAAAAAAAAATTTAATAATTATTTAATTTTTAAAAAAGTGATTAAAATTTTAAATGAGATTCAGTCAGTAAAAGATAAAAAAATAAAAAATTTTAAAAATCAATCGTACAAAATTAAAAAATATTATAATCAAGTTTTGTATAAAGAAGCAAAGCTTTTTTGTGATTGGTATGTACCAAAAAAATTATCTAAAAATAAAATTATTAAGTTTAATCATCAGTTTAAAAAAGAAATTAAATCTTTATTGTTAAAATTGAATTACAAGAATGATACCTTTGTTCATAGAGATTTTCACGTATCTAATTTAATGTATTCAGATAGCAAAATAGGTCTTATTGATAGTCAAGATGCTTTAATTGGAAATAAAGCTTATGATTTAGCTTCATTGATTGATGATGTCAGGTTTAAAACATCAAATAAATTAAAAAAAAAAATTTATGATTATTATTTAAAAAAAAATAAGAAAATTAAAGCCATTAACTTTAAAATGGATTTTGAGATTTTATCAGTTTTAAGAAATTTTAAAATAATCGGTATATTCATGCGTTTGGCAAAAAGAGATAATAAAAGAAAATATCTTAAATTAATTCCATATGCATGGAAGATGATTGATTATAGAACTAATCAGAGCAAAGTTTTTGACAACTTAAGATTACTATTAAAAAATAATTTTTCTAGATCGACAGTTAGGTAGCATGAAAATAAATACAGCTCTAATTCTATGTGCAGGTTTTGGTAAAAGATTAAATCCTATTACATTAAATACTCCAAAACCTTTACTTGAATTAAACAATATTACTATGCTTGAAACTTGTATAAATTTAGTTGAAAGTTTGGGTATAAAAAAAATTATTATAAATACCTTTTATTTAGGAGATCAAATTTCTAAATTTATAAAGAATAAAAATTTTAATAGTAAAATAACAATTGTTGATGATGGTAAAAATATTTTGAATACAGGTGGAGGTATACTTAATATGATGGGTCATTCTGATGAAAATGATTTTTTAATTTTTAATCCTGACACTCTTTGGCGAAAAGAATATTTTAATGAAATTATTGAGATGGAAGAATTATATTTTTCAAGAAAAATTGAAAATATCTTACTATTAGTAAATAAAAAATTAAGTTTTGATAAAAATCTCAATGGTGATTTTGAACTAAAGAATAACTTAATTTTAAAAAAATCAAAAAACTTTTTTATTTATATAGGTTGCCAAATTTTAAGTAAAAAATTACTTATTGATTATGAAGTCAAAAATTTTCCAATTTCAAATATTTGGAATAATTTAGTTAAAAAAAATTTTTTATTTGGATTTGAAAGTTACAAAAGCTTTTACCATCTAACTGATCTTAAAACTTTCAAAAAACTAAAAGATCTTTAGCTCTTTTATTATCCAGGTATTTGCAGCTTATAATTTTATTCTTATTATTTAAATTTATTAATAAAGGATTACCTGTAGGAATTTCTAATTTTGAAATTTGATTCTCATTTAATTTAAATAAATATTTACAAAGGGCTCTTATAGAATTTCCATGTGCAGAAATTAGTATATTATTCTCACTTATTTTATTCTCAATTTCCTCTTTATAAAATTTTATTACTCTTTCATATGTATCTTTAAGTGATTCTGTATCTGGAATTTTTTCCACTGGTATATCTTTGTAAGCTGGAATATTTTTTGGGTGATATGGATTATTTTTATCTAATGGATCTGGTCTTAAATCCCACGAACGTCTAAAGAGGTGAACTTTATCTTCTCCAAGTTTAGCTTTCATTTCATCTTTATTTAGACCTGTGAGTGAACCATAATGCCTTTCATTTAGTTGCCATGCTTTTTTGTAGACTTTGGTATCCTGTAATATTTTTTGAATCAATTTTAAAGTATTCTTAGCTCTCAATTGCAAAGAGGAATAATAAAAATCAATATTTATTTTATAGGCTTTAATCAAATCACCAGCTTTTTTAGCTTCTAATTCACCACTCTCTGTTAAATCAACATCGACCCATCCCGTGAATTTTTTTTCAAGATTCCAAATACTTTGTCCGTGCCTTACTAAAATTAAATAACTCATTGGTTTATCTTTTAGATTAATTTAATAAATATAACTATACATATTAATGATCAATTTTTTATCAAAATATAAAATTATTTTTTATTTCATAAATATATGCTTGATCATATTATATTTATTTCCAGGAAGTATTTTAGGTTATTTTTTTTATGGTGATATTTCAACTCAACCACAAATAACTCCTGATTTTATAGTTTCAACTAACCATGTGTATGCTTTTTTCTTGCTCTCAATTTTGGGTGTATTTACATTTAGAAAAACAACAAAATTAAATTATTTAATCATATATTTAATTTTATTATCATTAATATTAGAAATTTTTCATTTAATAATACCAGAGAGAGGTTTTGAGTTATCTGACCTATTTGGAAATTTAATTGGAGTATTGATAGCAATAATTATTAACTTTTTTTTTAATTCTTATGAAAATTTTAAAAAATAACATTTTTTTATTAGCATTCTTATTAGTCTTGGGCTGCTCTTCTATACCATCAGATACATCAAATAGTTGTTTAATATTTAATGAGAGGTATCTTTGGTACAAACACATAAAAAAATCTGAAGAAAAATGGGGTACTCCAATTTATATCCAGCTAGCAATAATTAAAATGGAATCAGATTTTGATTGGTTGGCAAAACCACCAAGACGAAAAGTTTTTAAAATAATTCCATATAAAAGACTCTCAAGTTCTTTTGGCTACTCACAGGCGGTAAAAGGAACATGGGAACAATATAAAAATGAAACCGGAAATAAATTAGCAACAAGAACAAGATTTAAAGATAGTGTGGATTTTATTGGGTGGTACACAAATAAAACTGAAAATATTTTAAATATTTCAAAAAAAGATGCTTTTAAACAGTATGTTGCCTATCATGAGGGTTGGGGGAATTATAAATACTATAAAAAAAATAAAAAGATAATTGTTTTAGCTAAAAAAGTGGAGAAGCAATCTAATATTTATAAAAAACAATTAAGTGAATGTAAAAGTAAGCTAAATAAAAATAAATATATTATTTTTTAAATAATTCTTTTTTAAGCTCTAAATCAACTGAATCAATCCGCTTACTATTTTTGGCAAGGGTTAAATACATTGTTGGGGTTACGTATAGAGTAAAAAAAGTTGAGATTATCATACCACCAAGGATTGTTGCACCTACTGCTAATCTAGAAGCTTCACCCGCACCAGGTCCAATATTTCCAATAACTAATGGCATCATTGCTATCATGGTACTAATTGAAGTCATCATAATAGGTCTAAATCTTAATTCACATGCTTCTTTAATGGAGGTTTCGATTGCTTTTCCAGTTGTTCTTATTTGGTTTGCATAATCAACAATAAGAATACTATTTTTGGTTGATATGCCAATCAATATTACAAGAGCAATTTGAGAAAAAATATTTATTGAACTATTTAAAAATAGAATAAATATTAAGCCCCCAAAAACTGCCAATGGGACTGTTAGCATTATAATAAATGGATGCAAAAATGAATTGAATGTTGCTGCCATTACTAAATAAGCAGTTAATAAGCCAAGAGCAAATATTATATAAAGTTCATTTGTTGTTTCCTTAACTTCTTCAGATTGACCCTTCCAGGTAATTTGATTTTTGGGAGCAGTTTCAACCATAATATTCTCAAGGTATTTAATTGCTTCAAATAAAGAATAATTTTCATTCACATTTGCAGATATTGTAACTGCTCTTTGCCTATCATATCTAGCCAGTACTTTTGCAGAACCTTCCTCTTTTAAATCTATTAAATTTGAAAGTGAAATTAAATTACCTGTTGTTTCAGATCTCACATAAAGTTTGCTCAAACTATCTTTGTCTTTTCTGTCTGCCAGGTATTGTTGAAGAATAATTGGATACTCTTTTCCTAATTTATTGAATGTAGTTACTTTTTTGCCACCGTATAAAGTTTCAAGTGTTTGACCAATTGATTGAGTTGTTATTCCTAAATCTTTAGCCTTATTTTTATTTACAATTAACTTAACCTCTGGTTTATTTCTATTAAAATCAGACTCTATTCTAGATAAACCTTTATTTTTTCTTATTTTACTAATAATTTCATTTTGGATACCTTCCAATTCTTCATAAGTACTTCCTAAAATAACCATTTGAATCGGCTTATTATAATTTGATACTCTTATAGCTTGAGGTGAAATAGGGAAAGCTAAAGTTTGAGGAACAGTTACTATTTTTCCTATGGCTTGTCTCATAATATTTATTGTGTCGTGATCTCTATCTTTCCAGTCTTCAAGCAAAGCAATAATTATAAAGCTATTAAAAGAATTAGCTGAGCTTCCAAAACCAGGAACTCTCATTATAAATCTACTATAAGGACTATCTTTAGCTTGTAGCAATGGAAGCAATCTCTTTTCAACTTCTTGGGCTTTCTGTTGAGTATAATCAAAAGAACTTCCTTCGTCTGTAAATCCTATTACTAAATAAACACCCCTATCTTCTTTTGGAAGTAGCTCTTTGGGTATGTACATATATAAGATTGCCGAACTAGTAGTGATTAAAATAATAAAAATTATTACTGTTTTTTTTTTATTTATCCAGTATTCAAGAGTTTCCTTGTAAAATTTTGAAAAACTATTGAAGAAAATATTGAACTTTCTCGGAAAAAATCCTTTATTTACTTTTTTATCAAGAAACTTACTTCCTAACATTGGCGATAAAGTTAAGGCAACAAACGATGAAACAATAATAGAGAAAGATAATGCAATAGCAGTCTCTTTAAAAAGTGTGCCAGATATTCCTTTGATAAATATTAATGGAATAAAAACAGCCAGAAGTATTAATGTTGTTGCTATAATTGCAAATGTAATTTGTTTAGATCCTTTGTATGCGGCAACAAGAGAGTTTTCTCCATTTTCTATTCTTCTATAAATTGCATCAGTCATTATGACCGAATCATCAGTTATAATTCCTATGGCCAATATATAACTAAGAAGCACAAAGATATTAATAGACAAGTCAAACAAATATATTCCAAGAAAAGATGCAATTAAACTTACAGGAAGTGCGACTGCTGGAACTATGACGGCTTTTAAGTTTCCTAAAAAAAGGTAAATAATTATTACCACTAATATGAATGCTATTATTAAAGTTTTATAAACTTCCTCAATCGCAGCCTGAACATATGTGGCCCTATTGAATGATATCTCAATTTTTAGACCCTCAGGTAAAGTTTTTCTTACTTCAATAATTTTCTTTTTTATTTCTTTAGATAACTCAACTGTAGAAGCTCCACTTTTTGCATAAATTCCTATGCCAACTGTTTTTTGATTTAAATTACTTTTACTTTGAGATTTAAACAAAGTTTTTTCAGAAACTGGGCCAAATTCTATATTTGCAACATCAGATAGCCTTACTATTTTTTCCTTGGTTTTTTTTATAGGTAATAATTGTAATTTATCAATGTTGTTATAAGATTTATCTAAATTGATTGTTAGATCTATATTGTCAGCTTCTAAAGTGCCTGCTGGTAAACTTACATTTTCATCTCTAAGTGCTTTTTCAACTTCTTGAATAGTTAAATCATTTGCAGCTAGTTTGATAGGATCAATCCAAACCCTCACACTAAGCTCCCTTAAACCCCCAAGTAGAATTCGTCCTACATTTTTTACACTTGAAAAAGCGTCTACTAAATATCTATCTGCATAATCACCAAGCTCTAAATCTGACCAAGTTGAAGAAGAAACAGAAAGCCACATTGTTGTTGTGAAACCAGCAGCTTGTTTAAGTATTTGAGGAGCATCTGCTTCTGATGGTAAGTTGTCAACTACTCTAGCTACTCTCTCTCTTATATCGTTTGCTGCATCATCTAAATCAATATCAGTATCAAATTCAATGTTTATGTTGCTTCGTCCATTTTCTGATTTAGAGTCTATATTCTTTATTCCCTCCGCACCTCCCACGACATCCTCAATTACTTGTGTTATTTCTTGATCAATAATTGGAGCAGAAGCAGATTTATAATTTACTTTAACTTGAACTACGGGAGGCTGTAGACCGTCAGGTAACTCTCTTGTTGGAAGTTCAGAATATACAAACAGACCAAAAAGAATTAATATTAAAGAAAGAACCCATGCTACAACAGGTCTTCTAATACTAAGTTCAGTTATGTACATTTATTTATCGTCAGTTTTTTTCTCCCAGGCAGATTTACTTTTCTTGTCACCATCTCTTAAGGGTTTAATTTTTCCATTAGGTCTTGTTTTTTTCAAACCTTCTGCAACCACGAGGTCACCTATTACAAGACCAGACATTACTTCTACTAAACCTTTTTTTCTTAAACCAACCTTTATTTCAATTTTGTTTACAACATTTTCTTTACTAACTTTATAAATAAAAACTTTATCACCCTCCATTAATAAGCTCGTGTCAGGGATGCTTAAAGAATTTCTTTCATTATAATTGATAGAAATTTCTAATAATGATCCAGATAAAAGTTCATTGTTTGGATTATCAAGTTTAATTCGAATGGGCAATGCTCTTTTATCAATATCTATTCTGCTAGAAGTCGATTCCACTATACCAGAATATTTTTTTATATTATTTCCAGAAAATTTTATGTCAACACTTAAACCTTTTTTTACAAAAGGTGCAAAAGTTTCTGGAATATCCACATCAACAAACAAAACTGATGTGTCCTCTAAATTTAAAATAATTGAACTTTTTGATACATCGATATCATTTGAAAAATATCGTTTACTAATAATCCCATTAAACGGTGCAACTATTCCTCTATTTTTTAGTTTTGCTATTATATCTCCAGTTTTTACTTTTGTGTTATATTTGATTGGCTCTAAAATCTCATATTTTTCAATATTATAAGATTTAACTTTAGCTGGAACTGCAGTTCCAAAAGTTTCAATCGAATTTTTAAATAATTTTTCCTGAACAACTTTTACAATAATTCCTGGGGGAGGTCTCTTGCCGAATTTTTTTTTAAAATGATTCCCAATCATTGTTCTTGCTATAATTACGCTTGAGATAATAAAGAAGAAGATTATTAATATAGATATTATTTTTGTAGATCTTTTCATCTTTTAATGCTTTCCATACTCAGACCATGAGCCATCATATATTGTGGGCATATATTTAGCATTTATTAAAGAATAAGCTAGTGCCAAAACACTTGCTGTTACTCCTGATCCGCAAGAAAATACAACATCTTTTTTTTCATCAAAATTAGTAGATTTAAATTTCTCTAAAATTTTATCTTTAGAAATAAATGTATGATCATCATTTATTATCTCTGAAAAAGGTAAACAAAAAGAACCTTTTATAGCGCCACTTCTCAAACCTTTTCTTGGCTCAGGGATTTTTCCTTCAAATCTATCTATACTTCTTGCGTCAATAATATTAAATTCATTATTAGAAACATTCTCATCTATTTCTTTTTTATTTTTTACAAGTACTTTTATCTCTGAAGCTTTATAATTAGATTTTTTTATAGCAACCAAAGTATTGTTAATTATCTTACTTTCGATCTTCCATTTTTTAAATCCACCATTTAGCACATGAATAAGTCGGGGACTATGACCAAAGTAAATTAAGTTAAACCAGCACCTACAAGAGCTAATTACATCTGAATTATCATAAATAACTATTTCATCATTATTTTCTATTCCCATATCACTCAGAATTTTTTCCCATGACTTAAGGTTAGTTAACATGTGTGGTAAAATAGTATCTTGTTTTGAGTTTTTATCTAAATCAAAAAAAATTGCATTAGGGATGTGTTCTTTTGTGTACTCTTTTAAACCACTCCTTTTTTTTTGT
>Ga0209709_10002395_pt1 | contig 16453 bp, 14 predicted proteins | sample ArcticOcean_MG_C_2_FD_187435 | JGI IMG/M metagenome (GOLD analysis project Ga0209709, IMG submission 187435) | Marine microbial communities from western Arctic Ocean - ArcticOcean_MG_CB4_136 (SPAdes) (version 2) | ecosystem: Environmental > Aquatic > Marine > Oceanic | place: Arctic Ocean... | reverse complement strand
TAATGACCTCCGTATCTGACGTGGTGTGAAAAACTGCCCCTAATTTAGTTAATTGAGCTTTTAAATCAAGGTAATTATAGATTTCCCCATTAAAGCAAACAGCAATGTCTTGATTTTCATTAAATAGCGGTTGATTTGCACGCTCAGAGATATCGAGGATTGATAGTCTCTTATGAGCTAGTGCAGCGCCATGACTTTGATCTTCCCAGAAACCAGTATGATCAGGTCCTCTGTGATGAATCGTCTCAATAGCCTCCAGCATCAAATCCTTTGGAAGTGTTACATCTGAATGGTTAAATTTATATCCTACAAAACCACACATTTAAGAACTATTGCCTTTAAAGAGCATAACAAAATAAATTAATGCTGTTGTTTTATTGAAGCAGCTATTGCAGTTTATGAGCCCAGTAAATCGCATCTACTTGATAACCCCCATGTCTGACAGCAATGTATTATTAACATCAAGGACATTAAACTTTGACTCGCAGAAATTTCTTGACTCTTTGCCCATTTCCTTTCTTAACTCTGCACTTAACAATTTAGTCATTGCATTTGCCGCTTCAAGATCATCAAATCTAGGTACCAAAAATCCATTTACTCCATTTTTTACCGTTTCCCGACACCCAGGGGCGTCAGTTGTAATGATTGGCCTTCCCATAGCCATCGCCTCAAGAACCACCCTTGGGGTACCCTCTTTATAAGACAACAAGACAAAAACACTGCATTCTTTAATAGCATCTATTGGGTTTTCTGCATACCCAAAGTACTCAACCCCAAAATCATTTAACCAATTACTGATAATTTCATTCTCATCAATCGAGTCTGAGTGATCATCAGGATATCCATAGAGAATAAATCTTGCCTCAGGATAGAGCTTTTTGACTCTCTTGGCAGCTTGGGCAAACTCCTCTAAACCTTTCGACTTAATCAACCTAGCCATGCATAAAAAAACTGGTTCTGAAGGCAATGGACTAACAGAGAATTTATCTAAATTGACCCCGGATCCATTCACTAATTTAGTTTTCTGAGAAAGTACTATGTTGTTTTTCAAAAATAAAGCTTGGTCATCAGGATTTTGAAAGAATACTAGCTTATTAAAGCTAAGCGCGATTCTTAAAGCCAGGGAACCAATAAATTTTATAACTTTTTCTTTTTTGGTTTGATTATCAAAAATATGTCCGGTGCCAGTAACCATTGAGAATGTATTAGAAAAACCAGATATTTTTGCTGCCAAAGAACCACTTAATATAGCCTTATGTGTATAAGAAAAAATAATATTAGGCTGGATCTCTTTAAATAGACTAGCCAACTCAAATACTGATGAGATCAAGTTCAATACATTGAATCCCTTTCGCTCTAATTTAATTTGAATAAACTCAATGCCCATATTGATCAATTCAGGCTTTAAATCATCTCTAATGTCTGGAGCAAGAACATACACTTTATAAGATCTTAACAAAAACTCATTCAAAAAATCCAATCTAAACCAGGCAACAGTATCTCCACTTCCACTTAAAAGTATTATTTTTTTATCTGGCCCGACAGTCATTAGTTCGATCGCCTAACAAAGGAAGCTAGGATTCCTCCAAGTAAATAGCCAGGAACTTTAACAAGGGTTGATATGAAGATGCTAAATTCTGGATTCATGCGGAACTGATAGTGCGTAATGTTCTATTTTTTGTAAGCAAGGACGGTCCAAAATGGCTCTCTGTCACTAAATTTAAAATCTTTAAAGCCTGCATCCATAAGCATTTGCGTGATTTCTGCTTTTGTAAAACGCTGCTCTAATCGGGTACCAAATCTATCAAGCGCATCAGTTCTAAGAATATAGAAAGGTTCATTTCTATACCAAGTTAATGGAAAATTAGAAACATTCAAACCCAATTTTTCGCACAATAGGGAACCCCTAGCAAGCGGAAAATAAATAAAGAATGCTATTAATTGCGAGATGATGAATTTCAAGAAAAAAGGAAGCCTGCAGATGATGTTTCTAAGTAAATCAGATGCTTTCCATAGAAAATAATAGCTCCTAGGTTTGTTATCAAATCTATAGTAAAGATAAAGCAGGAATGGCGCTCCTGATTTAAGTTTTTTTGCACATGATTGAAGGGCTAAGGTAGTATCTGGAATATGATGAAGAACACCGAGGGAGTAACCGAAATCTTGGGAGTCATCCTTCAAGCTGTTATTGTCAACCCCGGCGCATTCTAGAGAACAATTTGCAACATCTACTAAGTTTAATTTAGCCTGATCTAAGGCCAGGTGACTTGGATCAATGCAATTTAGAAACCCTACTTTTTTAGCAACAAATTGCGCCCAACGACCAGATCCGCATCCCATATCAAAACCTTCTGCATCTTTTAAATTGGCGAATGGAAAAAAATGAAAGTAACTATCAAAAGCAGATTGAAGATCGTTATTTTCCAAGCCTTGATGATTGAATGCTTTCCACTCTTTTCCAAAATCATCAACGACTTTATTGTCTATATTATTCTTAATACTCATATGTTTACCCTTGAATCATTGCTAGTCAGTAGAAAAAATATCTCTAGAAAAAACCTTATGAGAGAAAGGTTCAATCTGATCATCTAATCTATTGGTGATAATTAAATCAGAATTTTGAGTAAAAGTTTTAAAATCTTGAACCAATGTAGCTCCTTCTATCTCAACAGGATTATTAGAGTCATCATATATGATAATGCTTATATTCTTTGCTATAAGACCCTCAATAATTTTAAAAATAGATGAGTTTCTTGAGTTATCTGATCCTGACTTCATGGCCAATCTATAAACTCCGACCGTTTCAGGATCCTGAATGGCGATTTGATCAACTAAGAATACTGCTCTTTCTTTATTTGAATCTTGGATCGCTTGGATGAGACTGCCTGGGGTGTCTTGAAACCTTTGCAGTAGCTGCATCGAATCCTTTGGCAAACAGAGTCCACCGAATCCAAATGATGGATTGTTATAATAACTACCAATTCTACTATCTAGACATATGCCGTTAATCACCTCTTTTGAATTAATTTGGTTTTCAAGACAGAAGGAATCTAGCTCATTAAAAAATGCCACTCTCATTGCCAGATAGGTATTAGCAAATAATTTTACAGACTCTGCTTCACTGGATTCCATCATTAAGATAGGTGTTGGGGTGTCATCTATGGCCGCAAGCATTAACTCTGAAAATTTCTGAGAAGCTAAATCTTTACCCCCAATGATTATTCGAGATGGGTATAGGCTATCCTCTAGTGCATGACCCTCCCTCAAAAACTCTGGTGAGAAAATAATTCTTTGCGTATCGAGGTTTTGTTTTAAGTATTCAGTATGGCCTATATCGACTGTAGATTTAATGATGATGGTTGCGTTATGGTTATTTCTTAAAACCTTTTCTGCAACCTCATCCAGGACCTGAGTATCATACTTCATTAAGCTTTCATCAAAATTTGTTGGGAGCGCGAGGATTACAAAAGAACTATCTGCGATGGATTCATTAAGATCTGTAGTTGATGAAATATCTAGCTCTTGCTGATCTAAAAACTTCTGAGCATATGCGTCAGAGATGGGTAGCCTTCCCGCATTAAAATTATCAACTTTATGTTGATCTATATCAACAATAGATACTTGGCTATTTTTAGCTAGCATTAATGCATTCCCACAGCCAACATAACCCATGCCAATAATAGAAATTTTATGTTTCATTTGTAATTTCATCAACTCTCTTCGCTAGGCTCTTTTTAAAATCATAGCCAGCAGGTGAAATAAAAGCATTTCTAGGAAAGTCTCTTATTGAATCAAAATAGTTGATGCTAGTATTTTCCTTGATAATTTCTACCTCTGTGTTTGTAATATCCATAATAATTAGCGCCAATGACTCCAATGAGATGGTATCAGGGCTGCTTAGTGAGTAACTTCCAGCATTCATCTGAAGGCTCTGCATTAAAGACGTTGAGATGGCTTCATTATCTGACAAATTGATCTTAATTTCATTTTTAGGGATTTTAATAGCATGGCCAGCTAGAATATTTGTTATAAAAGTGTCTGTAACTTTTTTTCGAGTATCACCTGCTCCAAAAGTATCAAAAATATATACATTTACAATTTGTTGTTCCTGATAATCCAAAAATTTTTTTAATAGCTCTTTGGATAGAGAATAAACATTTTGACTAGAGAAATCTAAGAGTTGGTGATAGCTCAGAGCGTTAATAACCTTGAGATTATTTATACTTCCAAGCCTCTTAAGAACCCTAGATGGGAAAAGAATATTGGCTTCAATTAGATTTTGTAGGCCCAGATCGTTCTTGGGATAAGGCTCATACAGGGTTGCTAAATTTATCAATGTATCAGATTGGTTGGCTAGAATAATATCTTGAGAGATTTCATGCTCTGTGATCCCTCCTTTGGCAATCACTTGAATAGTTCCCTGACGCGTAAAATTTATAACTTGGTCAAACTGAACCAGCAGATGCTTTAATAAATTTCTACCTATAAAGCCAGTTATTCCTGTAACAAAAATTGTTTTTTTCATTGTGGCCATAATACCATTTTAAGATTTTTTTGATATTTCTTATCTCAAAGAAAGTGTAAAATATCATATGCTCAAGACTCAAGCAGGCAAAGATCCAGCCAAAAAAAAGATACTATATATTTCATATGATGGAATACTGGAACCCTTAGGTCACTCTCAAGTTTTAAAGTATTTAGTATTCCTATCAAAAGATTTCCATGTAACCTTGATAAGTTTTGAGAAAATCAATGGCGTAATGGACAAAAAAGAGTTGCTTGAAATGCACAAATATTGCCAACAAGAAAAAATTAATTGGAAACCAAGGACATATCACCAAGGATTACCTTTATTCTCTCATTTATTTAATTTTTTTAGCATACTATATGCCCCCTTTATAGAAATGCTCAAAAACATGCATCATATCGTTCATATAAGAAGCTATATGCCTGGGCTTGGAATGCCGCTGTTTAAAATTTTCTTTGATTTTAAATTGGTATTTGATATCAGAGGCTTTTGGGCAGATGAAAAAGTTGACAGACTGGGTTGGTCTATAAATTCTTTAAAATATAAATTTTTTAAAGCGCTTGAAGGTAAGTTATTTAAACAAGCTGATATTGTTGTAACGCTGACCCAGTCTTCCAAGGAATTCATTGAAGCAAAATTTAAGAAATCACACAATAGCGTTAGGGTTGTAAGAACTTGTGTTGATTTTTCTGAGTTCAACGCTGAAAAAAGCGCAATTCTACCTTATGATTTTAAAAGGAAATTAGTTATAGGATATCTGGGGTCAATTGATACTGCATATGACTTTAATGCTTTTTTAAGGCTGATCAAAGATTTAGAGGACAGAGATTTAAAAATTAAGCTTAAAATTTTATCCAAAACCACACCTGAAATAGTTATGAGGTACCTTACAGAAAATAATTTAAGTCATCTTGAGCATGAGGTTTTATTTTTAAAAAGACATGAGCTCTCAAACGCAATTAACCAATTTGATCTCTTGGGTTTTGCACTTAAACCAAGCTTTTCCTTGATTGCATCAATGCCAACAAAAATTGCTGAATCTCTTGCATGCGGCACACCTATAATCTGTAATAATTTTAATAATGATATCAAGGATATTATTGAAACAAATAAGATTGGGGTATTGCATGATTTTTCTCAAAACCTTCACCAAGAAAATTATGAAGAAATTATTTCGATAATACAGGATGATGCTTCATCTGAAAGATGCTGTCAGTTCTCTAAAAAAAACTTCTCTCTGGAGCTAGGTGTAAGCCAGTATGCTGATATATATAATAACCTTCTATGAAAAAAATTCTTATCTTGTCCCCTTACCCAGAGAGTGTGGCTGCAGGCCAACGTCTTAAGTACGAACAGTACTTCGAGTCCTGGGAAGCCAACAGCTATGAGCTGCACAAATCTTCATTTTTCAGCATAAGTACCTGGGATATCTTGTGGAGCAAGGGGCATCTTTTAAGAAAAATTACTGGGACTATCCAAGGATACTTTAGGCGCATCAATGACCTTTATAAATTGCAAAGGTGTGATGCCGTGTATATATTTATGTGGGCCACTCCAATAGGTTTGCCATTATACGAATGGCTAATTTTAAAAAGTGGGAAAAAAATAATTTATGACTTTGATGATGCGGTGTTTAGCTCGTCAGAACATCTCTCGTTAATTAAAGGGGGGTATAAATCTCGATTTCTGATTAAACATTCACACCAAATTATTTTAAGCTCACCGTTTCTTTTAGATCACTGCATAGAGAATAACAAGTACTCAAAAGTAAAATACATTCCTTGTAGCCTAGACCTCAATCGGTTCAAGCTAAAGACGTCTGAGTGGCCAAAAAAAATTGCACTAGGATGGACGGGTACTTTTAGCTCGAAGCACTATCTAGATTCAATTCGAGACGTTTTGTATGAAGTTGATAAATACCTAGACATCAAAATTATTCTAATCACTAACTTTGACTATTCCCTTGAAGGTTTAGATTATGAGGTTATAAGATGGCGGGAATCCTCAGAGATTTCTGATCTGCAAAAGATTGATATTGGGCTTTATCCACTAATTCAAACAGATTGGGCTCTTGGTAAAGGTGGTCTTAAGGCCTTGCAGTATATGGCAGCAGGCATCCCGTCGATTGCTACGAATTTTGGGACTGTAAAAGATTTTATTATCCACGCAAAGAATGGGTTTTTAGTAGATTCTACAGAGCAGTGGGTAGATGCAATAAAGACAGTTGCCGCAAATACAAAGCTAAGAAATAACATTATAATAAATGCTAGAAATACTGTTGAAGCTAATTACTCGGTCTCAAGCAATGAAAAAAAATATTTAACTATTTTTGAAGAACTTACCAAAGGATTAAATTGATCGTCAAAGAAAAATGCAGCATTTGTAACAGCCCTGTTGAGCAAATTATTGATCTGGGGCTATGTCCTCCTGCAAATAATTTTATTGAACATAAGGGGCAAATAGTTGAGTCATACCCCTTGATTGTAGATTTTTGTAAGCAGTGTTTTTGCATTCAATTACGTCATTGTCTTTCTAAAAAAGAGCTTTATAGCTACTACACATATAGCACTCCTAAAATAGCTTCACTGGACTCTCATTATTCAGATCTCCTGATAAAGTTAAATAACTTAGGCTTCGCAATGCAAAAACAGTCTTGCATAGAGATAGGAAGCAATAATGGAAATTTATTAAAGTTTTTAGAACCACACTTCAATCTGGTCCTAGGAGTTGATCCTGCAAGAAATATTGCACAAATTGCTATTGATAATGGAATTAATACAATTATTGATTTCTTTTCCAATGAAGTTGCGCAAGAAATAGCAGAACAATATCAAAAATTTGATGTTGCTATAGCAAGACATATGTTTGCTCACAACGAGGATCCTGCAGATCTTCTTGCAGCAATGAGCCTAATCCTAAGCGATGATGGTATATTTTTAATTGAAAATGCATATGCATTGGATACTTTTCAAAATGGCGAGTTTGATCAAATTTATCATGAGCATATGTTTTATTTTTCTGCACTTAATATTTCCGCATTAATGCAAAAATTTGATTTTGAGTTGCTAGATTTTTCACACTCTCCTGTGCATGGTGGCTCAGGTGTTTTTATATGCGGCAAGAAAGGAAAACATACTCCCAATGCATCTGTCCAAGATACCCTTGATCTCGAAAAAACTGCTTTTCAAGAGAAAAAGATCTTTCATAGCTTTAAGGCCAAAATTGAGTCTAATAAAATACAGGCCATTAAGCTGATTCAGGATGAGATCAAGCAAGGTCACATTGTTGGAGCCTATGGTGCTCCAGCTAAGGCATTTACTGTATTTTCATACTATGAATTAGATGACAGCTCTATTGCATTCTGTATAGACACGACTCCCACCAAAATTGGTAAAATTTTTCCATCTTTTAATATCCCGATATTGCCCGAAGAAGCTCTAAATTACTTGGAATACAATACCGTACTAATAAATGCATGGAACTACAAAGAAGATATTTTAAAAAAGGCGTCGTTAATTTTTAAGAAAGGCACAAAACTGATCTTCCTAATCCCTGATCTTGAAATACATACCGTAAAATAGTGGCAGAAAAATTAATAAAAGACTTTTTAGGAATTCAGCTGATTCCTAGGCAGAAATTCTCTTCAGAGCTAGGCTCCTTTTCGGTAACTTACGAATCTGAAGTAATTGCTGATAATCTGTTTTATCAAGACTCAGTATCTATATTAGAAAATCCTAACACCTTAAAAGGAATGCATTTTCAGTCTGGGCAATACGCTCAAGCAAAGCTTGTAACTGTTTTACAGGGTGGTCTGATAGATTATTTCGTTGACCTAAGGAAAAGCTCCCCCACATTTCTAGATCATGGATTTACAACCCTGGATGATCAAAATAATAATATGCTCTTTTTGCCAATCGGCTTTGCGCATGGATATATAACGCTAGAACAAAAAACTATTGTGAGTTACAAGCTTGATTCACCGTATAGTCCCGAGAATGAAATTACCTTGCTGTGGAATGATCCAACGATAAACATTGAATGGCCTGCACCCCATCAATTACATATCTCAAAAAAAGATTTAGCTGGATTAACACTGCCTGAGATTGAGAAATATTTATGACAAGAATATACCCTTTTAAGAAAATACTAGTAACCGGAGGCTGCGGATTTATTGGCTCAAGCTATATTCAAAATATCTTGAATAACTATAAAGATATTGAGGTTCGGAATATTGATTTGATGACTTACGCCACATCACAAAAAACACTAGCTCTCTTAGATGAACACAAGAATTTTTTTCATTCCACTCTAGATATTTCAAACTTTGCTGCAATTGATAAAGAAATAATGAATTTCGATCCAGATTTATTGGTAAATTTTGCTGCTGAATCCCATGTTGATAACTCAATTGAGGGGGCTCTACCATTTATAAATTCAAATATTTTAGGAGTTTTTAATCTTCTAGAAATATCAAAAAATATAAGAGATCAAAAAAAGAAAAAATTTTTATTTCATCAAATCTCCACAGATGAGGTCTACGGGGATCTAGATGCGAGTGCACCTGCATTTACAGAGGAGCATCCTTATGATCCTAGCTCTCCATATTCTGCAACAAAAGCTTCAGCAGATATGCTGGTTTCTGCTTGGGGTAGAACCTTCAAGATTCCATATTTGATTACTAATTGCAGTAATAATTTTGGGCCACGTCAATATTCAGAGAAATTAATACCCAAGATTATTTTTAATGGGATGAAGGGCATTGATATTCCAATATATGGAAATGGTTTGAATGTTAGGGATTGGATTTATGTAGATGACCATACACAATCAATTATAGAGCTGCATAAACAAGATATTGTCGCAGGAAGATTTAATATTGGTGGTGACAATGAAATTACCAACATCAATTTAGTAGAAAATATTATTGAGATTCTGAAAACAAAATATAATATCAATCCTAAAATAAAATTTGTAGAAGATAGAAAGGGGCACGACAGAAGATATGCAATTGATATGAAAAAAACTAATGCTTTACTTGGCGATTTGCCTAGAAATTCATTTCAACAAAATCTGGAAACAACAATTGCTTGGTATATTAAAAATTCAGACTGGTGGGACGGTTGATATTGATTTTAAAAAAAATGGGGAGTTTATTGGGGAACATCATATTGCAGCAATATTTTTTAACCCTTGGAACTAACTCAAATAAGATTCTAAGAAATTGTGCGCTCTAAGAAGTAAAGATCGTGACAATGGATTTTGATCTTCGAGATGCAAGTCTCTATGATACGACATTCGATATGACTAAAAATGAAATTTGAATTAATGCAAGTATCCCAAATTAAGAAAAAATTATGAAAGGAATTATTCTTGCTGGCGGAAATGGGACGAGACTAAACCCACTTACAACAGCGACCTCAAAACAACTGCTTCCAATCTACGATAAGCCGCTTATTTTTTACCCATTGGCAACATTAATGGAGTTAGAAATTAAAGAAATTGCCATTATTGTGAAATCTCAAGAGCAAAAAAGATTTTTTTCACTACTTGGAAATGGTGAGAAATTTGGCATTCAGATCACCTACCTTCTTCAAGATAACCCAAATGGCCTAGCTGAAGCATTCATCATAGCTGAAGAATTTATTGGGGAATCCGATGTGACTTTAATCCTTGGAGATAACATATTCTATGGAGATGGTTTAAAAAACTCACTTTTAAAGAAGTTTGTAACTGGAGCTAATATAGCCTGCTGCAACGTTAATGATCCGGAGCGATATGGTGTTGCAAGAATTAAAGATGGCGAGGTTCTTGAGATAATTGAAAAGCCGTCTGAGCATATTTCTAATTTTGCTGTAACCGGTATTTATGTCTATGACAATTCAGTCATTAAAAAATCTAAATCTCTTTCTCCATCTGCAAGGGGTGAGCTTGAGATCACGGATCTGAATAACTTGTATATAAAAGATGGTGAGTTACAAGCTTCATTTTTAGATTCTGAGATGGTGTGGATGGATACTGGGACCTTTGATTCGCTTTATGACGCATCCTCCCTCATCAAAGCGTTGCAAAATAGAAGTGGTTGCCTTATTGGATCTCCGGAATTAGTTGCATATCAGAATAAATGGCTTCAAAAGGAAGAATTAAAAGTGCGATTAGATGCTAATAACCCTTATGAGAGATCTTTGCTAAGCTCATTGAACTCATAACTCTCTCGTCGATAAAAGGTATGGAGAGATAATGCAAAAATTTCCCATCCAATACAATCTTGTTAGGAAGCTTCTAGCCATTGCTGGAAAATAACAACACTCCAGATCCTAAAAGACCAATCTCTTTTCCCACTAAGATGCTCTCTCCAAACTTGATGAACTAGCTCAGGTTGAAGATAGCCCTCTCTAACTAAACGCTCAGAATTAATCAGCTCCTCAACCCAAGGTCGCAACGGACCCCGCAACCATTCTGCTAAAGGAATTCCAAAGCCAGCTTTTGGCCTTTCTATGAGATCTTTTGGTACATGTTTATAGAGAATATCTCTCAGAACTGACTTTCCAATACTATCTTTAATTTTAAACTGAAGTGGTATTCTGTGAGCTAACTCAACGACCCGATGATCTAAGAAAGGAACGCGGGTTTCCAGGCTATTTGCCATTGCAGCTCTGTCGACTTTGCATAAGATGTCATCTGGAAGATAGCTAATAGTATCCCAATACATCATTCTAGACTCTGAGTTATCAAGCCCTCCTGATGGTAGAGACTCTTCAATTAAATTAATTAATGTTGATGAGCTATTGGAGCTACCTTTAACGAGGGCATCAGTATCTGGCCATTCGCAAACAAGACTCTTGTAAAGCGCATCCAAAGAATCAACATTCTTTAGTCGCAAAGCAGTCTTACTGATCTTATCTCCAAGGCGAGCTATCCCCCTTGAATCTGATCGTGTTAAATTATATAAATCACCAATCTTGTCCCATAATCCCATTGGGATTTTAGAAAGGGAGCTTCCTAAAAGCTTCCTTGCAGAAAAAGGCATCCAATTAATTTTTTTCCAAAGCTCAGGAGCCATCAAATATCTATTATAGCCTCCGAATAACTCATCACCAGCATCACCAGAAAGTGAGACTGTCACTTCTTTTTTTGCTGCCTGGGAAACAAAATATGTAGGAATTTGAGATGAATCAGCAAAAGGTTCGTCATATAAATGAGGTAACTGCGGTATTAATGAAAGAGCGTCATTGGATGTAACTCTCATTTCGTGATGTTCGGTCTTTAGATGTGATGCAACAGCTTTTGCATAAGGTGATTCATCAAATTGAGACTCCTCAAACCCAATGGTAAATGTTTTAATTGGTGAGGTAGCCTGATCTTGCATCAATGCAACAATAGCTGATGAGTCAACTCCACCAGATAAAAATGCTCCCAAGGGTACGTCGGCAAGGCTTTGAATTTTAATTGTTTCTTTTAATTGTTTCTCTAATAGCTCGGTAGCTTCTGCCTCGTCTTTAATAAGCTCCTTAGCATTTTTAGAAACAGCCTCTTTAAATTTATACCACTTAGAAATTTGCAGACCATCATGAAATACATCTTGATCTTCTTGGGGGTGAGGCACGTTAGTTGGTTCAGTTTTTGGGGGTTTTTTTATTGAAAGAATGCAACCAGGCTCAAGCTTGTAGATGCCTTCAAAAATACTATATGGAGCAGGAACATACATATATTTAAAGAACTGCTTCAATGCATCGCGTGAAATAGCATTTTGAAAACTTGGATAAGCTCTTAATGCCTTTAGCTCTGATCCAAAAGCAAATACTTTTGCGCTGCCTGTATTTATCCAACCGTAATACAAAGGCTTTTCACCGAATCTATCTCTAATTAAATTAAGCGTATGATTGTTCTTATCCCATAATGCTATAGCAAACATGCCCACCGCTTTACTTAAAGTTTTCTCTATACCCCAGGCTTCGATCCCTGCAAGCAATGTTTCGGTATCTGAATGGCCATTCCATTGAGAGTTAGGATTAATACGATCTAGCTCGTTCCGAAGTTCAGAGTGATTATAGACCTCGCCATTGAGAGCTATGACGTATCGACTGCTTGCAGAAGTCATGGGTTGATGGCCTGATGAAGAAACATCAACAATAGCAAGTCTCCTGTGACCAAGAGCTATAGAGTGCTTGTGATCCAGCCAGGTGCCGCGATCATCAGGACCGCGATGCTCCAGTTTATCCGTCATATTGGCAATAATCTTCTCCATCTCGAATGGAGCATCTTCACCACTATTAAGATAAAGCCCTACAAAACCACACATTTTAAAAACCTTTTAGATAAGAGTTCACTTATAAAACCATCCGAGGTTCTTGATAGGCATCATTGATTTTACTAAATAGATTTTGATAATGATCATCACTTAGACACTTGCCAATTAACTTGTAGCCTGTATTCATGAGTATTAGAGTATGCCGAAATATTATGTTGGGATAAAGCATAAGATTATAGCTAATATGACGAGCTATTGAAATTTATTTAGACTCAGCAGTTTGATATTTCTGTTGTTGTAAAATTTACAACATGGCAAACAGCAAGGAATGGGGGTTGTAGGGCTTGTTATTACTCCCACTCAATGGTCGCTGGTGGTTTGCTAGAAATATCATAGACAACTCGACTAATCTCTTCTATCTCATTAACAATTCTATTGGAAACCAGGGCCAGAAATTCATATGGAAGCTTCGCCCATGTAGCTGTCATAAAATCTACTGTTTCTACTGCTCTGATTGCAATGACATCAGCATATCTTCTCTCGTCTCCAACAACTCCAACAGATTTGACTGGAAGATAAGCGCAGAACGCTTGGCTAACTTGATGATATAGGTCAGCCTTAATTAGCTCTTCAATAAATATTGCATCGGCATTTTGCAGGGTAATTACTTTTTCTGGTGTGATTTCTCCTAAAATTCTTACTCCCAAACCAGGGCCTGGAAAGGGATGGCGATTTAACATCTCAAGAGGTAGGCCTAATTCAGCACCCATTTTTCTTACCTCATCCTTAAAAAGATCTCTCAAAGGCTCTACAAGCTCCATCTTCATATCATCAGGAAGACCGCCAACATTGTGATGAGATTTAATAACCCTCGCCTCCTTAGATTCAGATTCAGAGGATTCAATGACATCTGGATAAATTGTACCTTGAGCAAGAAAGTTGATGTCGTCTTTTAATTTAGCCGACTCATTATCAAAAATATCAATAAAAGTCCTGCCAATGACTTTTCTCTTTTGTTCTGGATCTGACACGCCCTTTAAATGTCTGTGAAATATTTTCTTGGCATCGACAACTAATAAATTTAGGTCCATCTTGTCTCTAAATAAATCCTCCACCTCTTCAGCCTCATTTTTACGAAGCAATCCATTATCAACAAACATGCATATTAAATTTTTTCCAATAGCCCTATCTAGCAACATTGCTGTGACCGAGGAATCAACACCTCCAGACAAACCAAGCAATACTTTTTTATCCCCTACTCTTTCTTTGATATCAAGAATGCGTTGCTCAATTAAATTTCCCATTCTCCATTGAGCCTGACAGTTACAGATTCTAAATACAAAGTTTTCTAAGACGACATTGCCCTCTTTTGTGTGAGTAACTTCGGGGTGAAATTGAAGAGCATATATGGGTTTTTCAGAGTGCGCCATTGCAGCAATTGGAGCTGAAGGAGTTGAGGCAATAAGATTAAATTGATCTGGTAATGTGGAGACATGATCGCCATGACTCATCCAAACATCTATTATTGATCCAGCATCAAAGTCATGAAATAGAGTCGAAGCTTTCTCAAGAGTGATGGATGCATGTCCGAACTCTTTTGTTTTAGATGCAGTAACCTGACCACCATATTGCTCTGCTAATGTTTGCATGCCATAGCAGATACCTAGAATTGGTACATCTAAATCAAAAATAATCTTAGAAATTCTAGGAGTATTATTTTTTGTAACGGATTCTGGGCCACCCGACAGAATAATGCCGGTCGGATTGAGCGCTGCGATCCTCTCTTTTGAGATATCCCAAGGTAGAATTATAGAAAAGACATCCAATTCTCTAATTCTTCTTGCTATCAATTGCGTATATTGAGAGCCAAAATCTAAGACCAAAATTGTATCAATATTTTTTTTATCCACAGCTAGTTGGTTGGAGTTTTTCATAGTCAGTAATTAACTTCTTTGATAGTTAGGTGCTTCTTTGGTAATCATCACATCATGCACATGGCTTTCCATCATGCCAGCATTCGTGATTTCAACAAATTGAGTATCTGTTTGCATTTGAGGAATAGTCCTACATCCAACATACCCCATGCTTTGTCTAATTCCGCCAGTTAGCTGATCAATAACACTAACAACCCAACCTTTAAAAGGTACTCGCCCTTCAACACCCTCTGGAACCATTTTTTCTTTTTCGACCCCGTCTTGAGAGTATCGATTAACATCATTTCTTTCTGACATAGCGCCTAAAGATCCCATGCCACGATATGTTTTAAAACTCCTGCCTTGGTATAGCTCAACCTCTCCTGGAGCCTCCTCTGTACCGGCAAAAATTCCTCCTAACATAACTGCATCTGCTCCTGCTGCGAGAGCTTTAGAAACATCTCCAGAGAACCTAATCCCTCCGTCTGCAATCAATGGAATTTCATTGGATTTAAATTTCTCTTTGATAGAAAGAATAGCTGTAATTTGGGGCACTCCCATCCCAGCAATGATTCTTGTTGTGCAAATAGATCCTGGGCCCATTCCAATTTTAATTGCATCAGCACCTGCATCTCTAAGAGCTATCGCTCCTTCAGGGGTCGCTACATTACCTCCCATCACATCAATGTCTTTAAATTCTTTCTTAATAAGTTTAATTGTTTCAACAACATTTTTTGAATGGCCGTGAGCGCTATCCACAACAAACAAGTCAACTCCTGCTATTGATAGTGCTTTGGCTCTGTCAAGCGTATCTTCCCCAGTACCAAGCGCTGCCCCAACTCGTAATTGCCCTCTTGAATCCTTTGTTGCAAAAGGGTGTTCAGCAGATTTTTCAATGTCCTTCATAGTCACAAGACCTGTTAAAGAACCAGTTGAGTCAATAACAAGGATTTTTTCAATTCTATTGTTGTACATCAATTTCTTAACTTCCTCTTGATCGGTACCTTCAATAACCGTGATTAATTTATCTTTTGAAGTCATGATTGAAGACACTGGATCCAAGGGGTTATCTGCATATCTAAAATCTCTACTTGTAACAATACCTATTAATTCGCCATCATCGACAACCGGCATTCCAGAGATACTCAGCTCGTTGGTGAGCTGCATTAACTCTTCTATGGTTTTAGTTGACTTGATAGTGGTTGGATCTCGAACGACACCACTCTCATACTTTTTAACAGCTTTCACTAACCGTGCCTGCTCTTCAATGGAATTATTCTTATGTATAATTCCCATGCCGCCATTCTCAGCTAGGGCTATAGCCATTCTAGCTTCAGTCACAGTATCCATAGCCGCGGACACCAAAGGTACCTTTAGGGTAATATTGCGAGAGATTCTAGTCGTAAGATCTGCTTCAGCAGGCAAGAAATCTGTATAACGGGGGAGAAGCAAGACGTCATCAAACGTTAATGCTTTTAATTTGATCTTTTCCATAACAGATTATAGCCTAAGCTGGAATTGAAAAAAAGATACTTTATGGCATACCTATGAGCTTATGCTGTTGAATGCTTAGTTTCCATTCAGGATGCTCCAAACAATATTGAATAGTCTTGGTGGTATTTTCTTTTCCATCAATGCCATCCATTGGTTGGAGGTATAAATGTTCAAAGTCTAAATCTAAAAAATTATCTAAGTTCTGGCCTTCTTGAGGGAAGACAGTCTTTAATTCATTTCCACGCTTTATAACTAATTCAGATCCATGTT
>Ga0209709_10002393_pt1 | contig 16458 bp, 15 predicted proteins | sample ArcticOcean_MG_C_2_FD_187435 | JGI IMG/M metagenome (GOLD analysis project Ga0209709, IMG submission 187435) | Marine microbial communities from western Arctic Ocean - ArcticOcean_MG_CB4_136 (SPAdes) (version 2) | ecosystem: Environmental > Aquatic > Marine > Oceanic | place: Arctic Ocean... | reverse complement strand
GGGAGTGACGGCTTAAACAGTTACACTGACATACCCATACAACGCACCCAGCAAGCAGCAGCTGCTTATCAAGCCATGGAAAAGCCAGAACAACGCGCCTCTGTCGACGCTATTGTCTAAGCCTTAACATAGCCTTCTGTTATTGTTCTACACCCGCTATATCTAACACCACTTCAACCCTACGGTTACGAGCTCGATCTGCAGCTGATGCGTTCTCGTTTAGAGCGGCGGTATCCGCCATGCCTTCAACAGATAAACGCTCCCTAGGAATCTTCATTAAGCTACTTAAAGAGTCAGCCACAGCCGCTGCACGTACTGCTGATAAATCCCAGTTGCTCGGGAATTCACCACCCGGTCTTATTTGGCGGTTATCCGTATGCCCAGTCACAATAACCTGACCCTTATTACTATTAATGGTATCCCTTAGGGCTCTAATCATAGGCAAAGCATCAGGGTTAAGCTGTGCACCACCACCAGGGAAAGCTCCTTTTTCTGTGAGGCGTACAATAATCTTAGTCCCTTCCTGCTCTACTTCAGCTAAACCTTGGGCCACAGCATCCGAAAGGATAGCTTGGAGTTTCGCTACTTCCTGCTTAGCTTGCTCTTCCTGTTGCTCCTGTAATACCTTTTCATCCTGCTGCTGTTGTGATTGTTGATCTTGCACTTTAATGGGAGCATCTGTGGCCTGCTGAGCATCGGCGATCTTTGCGTACAGCTCTACCGTTGCATCAGGCACAAAGCCTTGCTCTTTGTCATGTTCTGCCTCACCAACGCTGCCAGGACCTTTCAGTTCAACCACCACCTCGTTATCTTTAATAGTCACTTCAACCTGACCATTAGCAATTTCTTCTGCTAAGGCGATTTCCACCTTCTCCTTCTCAGCATCAACGTCATAGTCCTTCTTTTTGCTCTCAGTTTTTAATTCCAAATCTTTTTGGGCAGTATCAGTGGTCTGCTGTTTCACCTGCACCAATACAGAAGCTTCTGCAACTGTGGGGCTAAATTCTTGCGATAACAGGCTTGTGCCCTTTGGGGGATCAGGCACCTTAACGTCTTTTTGCACACCAAACGCACTTTTCATGGAACCAGCAATTTGAGTGTATTTGAGGGTTTTCATCTCTGAGAAAGATAAAATTAATACAAAGAACGCCATCAGTAAAGTGGCCATGTCGGCAAAGGTTGCCATCCACAGGGGGGCTCCTTTTTTACAGACGGGGCACTCCTCTTCGTCCTCTTCCTCTACAGGAGGAGCCGCCGCCTCAACAACCTCTTCTGTGCCTTCTTCACCCGCAGTAGTTTCGGGCCCATTGGGATTCTCTTGTTCTTCAGTATTTTCTTCAGTATTTTCTTCGGCCATGATCGTATCTCCTTACGCCACAATCAATTAGGAAGCCGATTCTAACTTAGCACGCACTTTAGGCGACAAATAGCTAAGCAACATACCTTCCATAACCCGTGGGTTACCCCCTTCGGAGATGAAGAGCAGAGATTTAATAATAAGTTCATTGTTAATCGCATCAGCTTCCGAACGTTGCTCCAGCTTTTGCATAATAGGAAAGGCAATCATATTGGCAATAACGGCACCATAGAGTGTGGTTAGCAGGGCTACCGCCATGGCCGGACCAATAGATTTTGGGTCACCCATATTAGCCAACATTTGTACCAAGCCTACCAAGGTACCGATCATCCCCATGGCTGGGGCAAAGTCTCCCCAAGACTCAAATATGGAACCACCCGCTTTAGCTCTTCGGATTGCCATTCCAGCCTCGGTAGAGAGTGCAGATTTAATAGCAGCGCTATCTTGACCATCCACTAACATACCCATACCTTTATTTAGAAACTCATTCTTCACTTCCTGAGATTCCAAAGCAATCATGCCATCTTTACGAGCAATAGTTGCAAGCTCTACCACCTTCTCAATAAGGTCTTCTGGCTTATCCACTTTATCTGCAAACGCTTTGCCAGCAAGGGCGCCCGCACCAATAAAATCACCCAAAGATGAGCGCATCAATACCACAGCCAAAGAGCCCGCGACAACAATAAAAATGGAAGCACCATTAACGAACATACTCATGGGACCACCCATAAGAATGCCAGTGGCAACGATTCCAAAAGCCGCAATAAATCCAATAAGTGTTGCTAAATCCATCTCTCTTATCTCCAACCAGCTTATGACTAATAAATTCTTGAGGGGTAAAGTAGGGTAAATATGCACCCACGAATACTAGAATTCCTATACTATCCACTATTATCGACCAAGTGTAATAAATATTTAGCCTTGTTGTGCTTAAATGCCAAATTTATTCTTCTTGGTTAATACCGTTTAAGTTACCTTATTCTTGGTCGATAGTAGATAACATAAAACGAGGTGGAACTATGAAATTGGTACCTTTTTTTCTTGCCCTTGCGTGTTCACCCTTGAGCCACGGGGTTGTAGACAAAGCACCCAAGTGTGGCGAATATTTCACAACCCATCAAACTGACGGCCATTATCAGCGAATGGACAATGGCTTAGTTCAAGACCCACTCACAGGCCTTACTTGGTTTCGCTGTGGTGCCGGTCAGGTGTGGGGTGATGGACAGTGCCAAGGTGGCCCATTATTACTGCCCTATGAGGATGCAAAAGCTTGGGCTGCATCGCTAGAGTTAGCAGGTTTTGATGATTGGCGAGTACCAGAAATAGACGAAATGAGCAGTTTAGTGGAGGCTGATTGCAAATCACCTTCGATTAATACCCGAGTATTTTCAGGTATAGAACCCGAAGTTTACTGGAGCAATGAATCAAATTTCTGGATTCGATCGATGGCTTGGTCGTTGTTTTTTTATCGCGGCCACTACTTTAGTAAACAAGCAAAGGTTGATTCTTTCCGGTTTATGTTAGTAAGAAACTAACGCTAACCGCTTATAACAACCCTTTATAAGGCGGCTTAAGGCATGTCCTTGGGTTGTGGTGCAGGTTTTGGGGCATAACCCCGGCAGGCATGGCCATCAATACGCATGATCTCTATCATGGGCAATTGACGGGACTTAATCGCAAACAAACGGCAGCCTCTTGGGAATTTTGCTTCCCAAGTAACGTAGAAGTGCTTGCATTGCATACAATCAGGCGTGCTGCTGTTAGTATTCATAGTGGATCAAGGTAAAAAGGAGCCTCGTTATCATGGGTCAGTTTATTCTCGCAGTCACTAATTTTAACCAGTGGACTAGCGGTTTGCCTATTTATTTACAAGTTTTTTTAGGCATGTTGGCATTTTTGTTAACCTGCTCAATAGCTGGTTTCTTAGTCTATGGCTTGCTCCTGCTATTGCAGCGCATGAGTCACTATAGGCCGTTATCTAGCCTTACTGGTGTTTTAGGTTATGCCATTACTTTATGTCTAGGTTGGTTGCTGTACATATTTATACCTTTAACGGTGATCGCCTTAGGTAATCATGAGCAACTGGATGTTAGTTTGCTTACGCAGACTATGGGACCATATTTCGGCCTATTCTTATTACTAAGTTTATCACTTGCCGATGCTTTAGAAGCCAATGGTAGATGGCATCTTAAAGGATTATCATTTCCTGCAAAACTATTTGCTACTGCTATGTGGCTGCTCGCCCTAGGTATTCCAGCAATTAAACACCTCCGTAAGCCACAAGCTACAAACTAGTCTGGTTTCTTTTGCGTAGAAAAACCCAGTAAGTCCAACTGTTCGGGTTGTGGACTTAACTCAGACTCGTGACCCCCATGATCAGCCTCTACCTGAGGCTCCTCGCTTAGTTGCAACTCTGAATGCTCCACCACAGCACGTTCTGCTTCCAAGGCATCTAGTTCATCAAACTGTTGCTCTCGTTGCACTCGCTTTGCTTCTAGGTCTTCGAGAGATTGCTTAGGCCTGCCATACTCGTCCCACACCCGATAACCCAGCACTGTAAAAAAGAACACCACTACTAGATAACCAAACAAACTAGTGAAGTCGATGTCTTCTAACCAGTGCAGCTTATCGGCATAAAACATAAGCATCACCACCATAACGGCAAAAATCACCACCACGCGCATAGTGCGGCAAAAAGCACAGGGCTTTTTGCCACTTGGATCGCTGTCGCTAATCCTACGCCCCATATTAGTTACCCACCGCCAACGTAGTTAATCATAATGCCCGCTGCAACGGCAGAGCCGATAACACCTGCCACATTAGGGCCCATGGCGTGCATTAACAAAAAGTTTTGGTTATTGGCTTCTAAACCAACCTTGTTAGACACCCGAGCGGCCATTGGCACTGCCGACACACCAGCTGAACCAATCAACGGGTTAATACCGCCACCGGTCAATTTATTCATGGCCTTTGCCATTAATACACCAGAAGCAGTACCAATTGCAAACGCCACCATACCAAGCAACAGGATGCCTAAGGTAGTTAAATCTAAGAATTTATCTGCCGACAGTTTAGAACCCACTGCCAAACCTAAGAAGATAGTCACCACGTTAATGAGCGCATTTTGAGTGGTATCAGATAAACGATCCACTACGCCAGATTCACGCATGAGGTTACCAAAGCAGAACATACCCAATAGAGGCGCAGCGTCTGGCAGCATAAAGGCTACAAGGAACAACAACAGCAATGGGAATACAATTTTTTCAACTTTACCTACAGGGCGTAGTTGCACCATTTTTATCTGGCGCTCTTTTTCTGTGGTTAGGGCACGCATAATAGGCGGCTGAATCAAAGGCACCAAGGCCATGTAAGAATATGAGGCCACGGCAATAGCCCCCAACAAGTCAGGTGCAAGTTTACTGGCCACATAGATGGATGTGGGACCATCGGCACCACCAATGATACCTATGGCGGCGGCATCGGCTAAGGTAAAGTCCATCACCCCTAAGGTAGTCAAACCCACAGCACCAATGAGCGTTACAAAGATACCAAACTGCGCTGCTGCCCCCAAAAATAGCGTTTTAGGGTTAGCCAGTAGTGGGCCAAAATCCGTCATAGCACCCACACCCATAAAGATGATGAGTGGGAAGGCACCCGTCTCTATACCTACAGAATAGAACATGTAAAGAATGCCACCGGACTCGGCTAAACCTGCTCCAGGAATATTAGCTAATATGCCGCCAAAACCAATAGGGATCAGTAGCAAGGGTTCAAAGTTGCGTTTGATGGCTAAATACAGGAGCAATAAGCCCACAGCCATCATTATGACTTGGCCCGGCTGCACCTGGTAAACGCCAGAGCTGTGCCAAATTTGTAATAACTTGTCCATGAATGATCCGCCTAAACTAAGGTTAACAAGGTATCACCAACGGATACAGAGTCGCCTTCTTTAGCCGTTACAGAACCAACCTGACCGGCCTTACTGGCGCGAATTTCAGTTTCCATCTTCATAGCTTCTAGAATAAATAGCACATCGCCTTCTTGTACCGCTTGGCCAGGCACTGCATGGACCTTCCAAATGTTACCTGCTAAAGGCGCGGTGACAGGCTCTCCACCGGTGACCGGTGCAGCGGCAGAAGCTGGGGTGGCTGTCATGGCCACTTGGGCCAAACCAACGGCAGAAATGTCACCACCCTCTTCTACTTCTACCACGTAGCTTTGGCCATTTACACCAATGGTATAAACGGTAGATCCGCCTGCTACCGCTTTAGGCGTTGTCGCTGCAAGGGCCGACTCTAGCGTAGGCACTGGCTCAAAGGCATCAGGATTATCACGATTTTGTAAGAACTTAAGCCCCACTTGAGGGAATAAAGCGTAGGTTAAAACGTCATCTATTTCACGATCACCTGGTGCCAATTTAATGTTCTTTTCTTGTGCTAGGCCACGTAATTCTGTGGTGAGATTATCCAATTCGTCTTCAATAAGGTCTGCAGGACGGCAGGTAATGGCTTCAGCGCCATCGAGCACGCGGGTTTGCAATTCTTTATTGAACGGTGCCATGGCAGCGCCGTATTCACCTTTCAAAATGCCTGCAGTTTCTTTAGTAATGGTTTTGTATCTTTCACCCGTCAATATATTCAACACAGACTGGGTACCCACAATTTGTGAGGTTGGAGTCACTAGAGGAATAACACCTAAGTCTTCACGTACCCTTGGGATTTCTGCTAGCACTTCATCAAGTCTATCTGCAGCACCTTGCTCTCTAAGCTGGCTTTCCATGTTGGTTAGCATGCCACCTGGCACTTGGGCCACTAGAATGCGGGAGTCTACACCCCTAAGAGAACCTTCCCACTGGGCATATTTTTTACGCACATCGCGGAAGTAAGCTGCCACTTCCTCTAGGGCATTGATGTCTAGTCCTGTATCTCGATCACTGCCTTCAAAAATAGACACCACGGATTCAGTAGGCGAATGACCGTAGGTCATAGACATGGAAGATATAGAGGTGTCAACGTTATCAATACCTGCTTCTGCAGCCTTTAAGATAGCCGCTGTAGATAAGCCTGTGGTGGCATGGCATTGCATGTGCACTGGCATGTTGGTTTCAGCCTTAAGGCGGCTTACCAATTCAAACGCCGTATAAGGGTTCAATAACCCTGCCATGTCTTTAATACAGATGGAGTCGGCGCCCTGGTCTTCAATTTTTTTAGCTAAATCAACCCAATAATCAATATTGTGCAGCGCGCTTAAGGTGTATGAAATGGCACCTTGGGCATGCTTGCCAGTTTCTTTAACAGCGGCAATAGCTGTGGATAAATTGCGAGCATCATTCATGGCGTCAAACACGCGGAACACATCAACACCGTTAATTGCAGCACGCTCTACAAACTTGCGTACTACGTCATCTGCATAGTGGCGGTAACCAAGAATATTTTGGGCGCGAAACAGCATTTGTTGTGGCGTCTTAGGCATGGCCGCCTTAAGGGCGCGTATACGTTGCCACGGATCTTCACCCAAATAACGAATGCATGAATCGAAGGTAGCTCCACCCCATGTTTCTACAGACCAATACCCTATTTCATCTAACTTGGGGGCAATTGGGAGCATGTCGGCCAAGCGCATGCGCGTAGCAAATAGAGACTGATGGGCGTCACGTAGGACGACATCGGTAATACCTAAAGGTTGTTTAATAGCGGTCATGTGTTTACGCCTGTACTAATAATCTAATATGAAAAATAGGGGATGAAGCGGCTATCAATGATGTTGACGATAACGGTGCACTGCTGCGCTTAACACCGCCATTAACTGGGAGTCATTAGCAACTTGCTGCGAAGGTGAGACCATTGTCAAAGGAGCCTTTACCAGCACATCTTCCACAGGTGTAAACCGCAACACAGTAGCAGACATGATTTTGGTGGCAAACACCAATAACGTAAGAAAAGTAAACACAAAGCCCATGCCAAACACCATTAAGGTGAGGCCTTCGAGCATTAAGTCGGATGTTGGCACGGTAGCAGCTCCGGTTTTTTTGCCGCTTGTGGCGGCTTATTTATGCAGCCATGGTGAGGCTGCTTATCATTTCAATCTGACAATTTACCCAGTTGTGGCCAAAGTCGCAAGAATACTCAGTATAAAAACCAATGATTTTACTATCGCCTCCAAAAACGTCAAAAAAATTCAACAACACGACTTCTTTTGCTCAATTTAAACAACAAACTAACTTTTTGGTCGATACACACCCACATTCTCGAAACCCTGATCTTTAATGTGCAACGCATGTAATTGGCTCATTACACCCTTTTCACAATAAAGCAGGTAATTTCGGCTTTGATCAAAACTCAGAAACTGTTTGTTAATTTGGAAAAAAGGCACCGTGACAATGTCTACACCTGGCAGGTTTAGTGGCTTTTTTTGTTGCTCGCCACTGGCCCGTACATCCACTACCACATCATTGGCCTGTAATTGCTGCTTAGACGTGAATGGTCTTTGCTCTTTAAGCTCTTCTGGAATCTTGTCTATACTAGTCACACAGGTTTTTTCTAAGGCTTGTTCAAGCACATCAAAGTTAAAATTTTGTTCTTCTTCCACCACACGTTTTAGTTGTGCCCTTACCGTAGGTCGATCGGAAATGACACCGCAGTATTCAGGCATACATGCGGCAAACTCATAGGCACCAATTTTAGTGGCTAGGTCTATGATGTCTTGTTTGTCGTAGGTAATTAAAGGGCGTAATACTAACCCTTCGGTCACACGATCAATCACACCCAAGTTGGTTAGGGTTTGACTTGACACCTGTGCAATACTTTCCCCAGTAATCATGGCTTCTGCTTTTACCTTAACCGCCACTCGCTCCGCTGCCCTATGCATCATGCGCTTTAGCACCACCCCCATATGAGAATGATCGACGTTTTGTAATATTTCACCCACCACTTCTTCAAACGGTACGGATATAAATTTAACCCGTGCAGAGGAACCAAACTTTTTCCACAAATAATACGAAACCTGCTTTACCCCAGCTTCGTGGGCTGTACCACCTAAATTAAAAAACACAAAATGAGTTTTTGCACCACGCTTCATGGTGAGGTAACTAGCGACGATAGAGTCAAAACCACCAGAAATTAACGACACCACAGGTTCTTGACTACCTTGCGGGTAACCACCAAGGCCATCAATACGGCGCTCCACCACAAACACCGTATCACCCTTCACTTCTAAATTAACCGTCACCTCTGGGGTGTGAAGATCTACTTTTAGCACTTCAGTCTGTTGTAATAAACCAGCACCTATGTATCGCTCCATTTCACTAGAAGTAAAATCATGCTGCCCAGAACGTTTAACACGCACCACGAAACGCTTACCTATTAAGCGCTCTGACCAAACATTCTTGACAATGCCTAGCACCTGATCAAGGTTTTCTAATGGGTATTCTTGCACTTCAATAATATTAGCTATGCCAGGGGTGTCGCCCAACGCCATAACAATTTCTTCGTATAGGGCATCGGCCTCTGGTGGACAATCTATGTCTACACGATCCCATAAACCACGCACCTTGATCTTTGGCTCAATCCGTTGCAGGATGATCTGTAAGTTCGACTGTAACCGCTGGATAAAACGTTTTCTTACGGGACGACTCTTAATAGTGATTTCAGGAAAGAGTTTAACAATGAATTTCATACTGTAGTTTTCAAACAATTAAATAATGGGATCTGCCGCCATTATACCAATGAACAGGAGGCAAGCTCTATGCCCAATACACAAACAATTAACGGCAGCTGTTTATGTGGCCAGATACGTTATAAAGCCGTTGCAGCGCCGTTGTTTCAGGCCCACTGTCATTGTCAGGATTGCCGTAAAAACGGCGGCTCTGCATTTGCAGCCTTGGCGTTTGTGTCTATTGAAACCCTTAGCTGGCAAGGTGAAACTAAAACCTTTAGCCACAGGGCCGATTCTGGCACTATTATGACCAAGCATTTTTGCCCTAACTGTGGCAGCCAACTATTTGGCACTAACAGCACCAGACCAGACCGTATACATATTAAAGTAGGCACTATGGAGGATGCTGCATGGTTTCAACCACAATGTAATGTGTGGGCCAGTAGCCGCCTCCCCTCTACACCCATAAGTCCAGACGTTAAAGACTTTGCTACCATGCCTATAGCGCGAGCCAAAAAATAGCTCAACCCGTTGGCATTAAGGCTAATCAGAGATTTTTAAGTCATTTAGCTTCAATATTTCCTATTGGCGAATATTTAATGGTATTTTTCATTTTTACGGTATAAATATCGCATTAGAAACTACACTTAACTACCCTAGAATTTTATCTTAAAATAATTGTTAAGATAATGATATATATAGCTTTAAATATACTATTTCATCTTTCCTTTGGTAGCCTATAGGAAACAAAACAAGTGTTTGCATTTAAACTTCATTCATTGCACTTATAGCATTGACTGCAGTCATGTGATGATGCAAATTGTGCTCATAACCTTAACTGGACCTGCATTATGAGCGAACAAGAACAACCCAACCTCAACGATTACATTGCCCAACAGCGCCAAAAATCCTGTTTCGCAGGTTTTCCTTTAGAGGGCAAACGGGTGATCGATTTATCCAGCGTAGTGGCTGCGCCTTACTGTGCAGCCCTACTTGGTGACGCAGGTGCAGAAATCATTAAGGTTGAAAACCCAATGGCGCCAGATGCCCTGCGAGGCTGGGGCACCCATGCAGCAACTGGCATAGAACCTTATCACGCTTACATTGGCAGAAATAAACTACCTATCACCCTTAACCTTAAGTCAGAAGCAGGTAAACAGGCCTTTTTGGATCTGATTCAATCTGCCGATGTGCTTATAGAAAATATGCGCCTAGGGGTTATGGATCGCTTAGGCTTAAGCCACAACGCATTACTAGAACTTAACCCAGGGCTCGTCATTGGCAAGGTATCTGGTTATGGTATGACTGGCCCCCATGCCCACCAGCCAGGTTTTGGCACCTTAGCTGAAGCCTATAGCGGCTTCTCATACCTTAACGGCTATGAAGAAACTGGCCCTACCAGTCCACCCATAGCCTTGGCAGACCTTACCACCGGAATTCACTTAGCCTATGCTGTGAGCCTAGCGCTGCATCAAAGTAAGCGCGGAGAAAGCGGCGGCCAAGTGGTGGATATTTCTTTGTACGAACCTTTGTTTGGTTACTTAGGTGGTGAATTTATTGGTTACCAATTAACAGGTGAAATTCCCAAACCGATCGGTAACGAACTGAGGGCCGCAGCCCCTCGCAACAACTACCAAACCAGTGATGGTTTGTGGGTGGCTATGTCTTGTTCGAACCAAAAAACATGGGAACGTTTAGCCGAAGTCATGGGCCAGCCCCAGCTCATTCACGACCCTCGCTTTAAGACTAATAACGATCGTATTCAGGCCGATAGCCGTATCGCTCTCAATCAAATTATAAAAGCCTGGGTGTTGAGTAAAACCAACCAAGAAGCGCTGGAGCTATTCCGCCGAGAAGGCATCACAGCCGGCCCTATTATGTCTATGAAGGAAATAGACGAAGACCCGCACTACGAAGCTCGTGGCAGCATTATCAGGGTGACAGACCCAGTATCGGGTGTAGAACTTAAAATGCCTGATGTGCCCTTCCGTATGGGCGACAATTCAGAGGCTAATAAGAAGTCTAAACTTCGTTTCCCAGGCCTACCGATGGGCTCTGCCAACCAAGTGGTGTACCGCGATTTATTGGGTTATAACCAAGAGCAAATTGATCAGCTTGGTTAGCTTGGATACATAACGCAAAAAGGGTAGCCTAAGCTACCCTTTTGTTCAAATAACCTTAACCTTAACGGTAAGTTACTTGCTCTCCATCGTGACTTTCTGGACGGGCGATGCCACCAATCATGTCAGCCAAGGTAACCATACCAACCACTTCGCCGCCGCGCATTACGTTAGCGCTAGTTACGTCAGCTTTAACCATGGCCGGCATGGCTAACTCCAAAATAACATTTTCAGCAAATTCTAAACCAGTGTCAGTAGACCCTGGCTCCATTACAGAACACACATCCAATACACGGGCACGGTTGATGTCTTTGATGAAGTCACGTACATAGTCATCTGCAGGGTCTAACACAATTTCTTGTGGAGAACCCTGTTGAATTACGGCACCGTCACGAAGGATGACAATATTGTCACCAATATTGAGGGCTTCATCCAAATCGTGAGTGATGAAGATAATAGTTTTATGTAGTTCTTCCTGTAAGTCCAACAAGATATCTTGCATGTCATTACGAATTAATGGATCCAAGGCCGAGAAGGCTTCGTCCATTAGTAGAATTTCAGCATCCGTCGCTAAGGCGCGAGCCAAACCTACACGTTGCTGCATACCACCTGATAACTGTGCTGGATAGTTGTGTTCAAAACCAGACAGGCCTACTCGTTCGATCCACTTTTGGGCACGCTCATTCATTTCTACTTTATCGGTGCCTTTAATCTTTAAGCCATAACCAACGTTGTCGATAACATTACGATGAGGTAACAAGGCAAACTTTTGGAATACCATGGACATTTTATTTCGGCGAAAATCCCGTAACTCTTGACTGGACATGGCTAAAACGTTTTCACCGTCAATCACTATTTCACCAGACGTAGGCTCAATCAAACGGTTTAAGTGACGAATCAAGGTCGACTTTCCTGAACCCGACAAACCCATAATCACCTGAATACGGCGGGCAGGAATGTCTATATTGACATTATTTAAGCCGAGAACATGCTTATACTCAGCTTGCAATGATGCTTTAGTGGCCCCATCTTCGACCTTTTGCACCATAGCTTTACCGTTAGGACCAAAAATCTTATATAGATTCTTAATGGAAATCTTAATATCAGACACCATGGCCTCCTTGACGGTGCTTTTGCAACCGCTTGCCGTACTGTTGTGAAACTCGGTCAAATATAACGGCCAAGGCTACAATGGCCAAACCGTTCATCAAACCTAATGCGAGATACTGGTTAGAAACCGCACGCAATACTGGCACACCTAAACCCTTGACACCAATCATAGAGGCAATAACAACCATGGCCAAGGCCATCATAATCGTTTGGTTTACACCCGCAAAAATATTAGGTAACGCCAAAGGAATTTGAACATCAAATAATTTCTGCCGATAATTAGAGCCAAAGGCTTCAGCAGCTTCTAGCACTTCTTTATCCACCAGACGAATGCCTAAATTTGTTAAGCGCACAATAGGAGGTAAGGCGTAGATACACACTGCAATCAGGCCAGGCACCTTACCAATACCCAGCAACATCACCACCGGTATCAAATAGACAAAACTAGGGATAGTTTGCATTATGTCCAGGACAGGAGTTACCCCTGCCTGCACACGATTGGAACGGGACATCAAAATTCCCAGAGGGATACCCAAGCCAATGCACAAGAAAGTCGCCACAGAAATAATGGCCACTGTGGCCATGGTATCTTCCCACATACCGAAATAACCAATAGCTAAAAACGATACGATAGTGCCAATGACGATACCAATACTGCGTGCGCCAAGCCACGCTAGAACAGCAAATATCAAAATCATAATGGGCCAAGGTGCACTCATTAAAAGCTTTTCAAACCACACCATAAAATACATTAATGGATCAAAGAAACCCTCAATCGCCTCACCGTTCTCTCGAGAAAACTCACGAAAGGCAAGATCGATGCCTTTTTTTAGGTCTCTTAAGTCTGTTCGCCCCATTGAAGGGAAGTCGTCAAATAATTCCACAATTTTTCCTGCTCAGTTAAAACATTAAAAAAAAGCCTGCTAACAAAGTTAGCAGGCTTTTTAAATAACCCTTAGGTTAGTTTAAAGATTTTTTGATTAAGTTCGCAGCTTGAACACCAACCCACGGGGTCCAAACATCTTCATGGTTCATAAGGAACTCAATCGCCGCATCTTCACCACCAGCTTGGTTATCAGCCATATACACTAGCATTGCGCCCATGGCGTCTGCTGGGTATTCACGTGCCGTGATGTAAGCAGCAGCTTTAGGATCATTGTTCTTCATGAAAGAATCAGTAACAATGGTGTTGATTTCAGAGACACTCCAAGAGGTTGGCTGTGGATCCGCACACTCAGCTTGAGTAGTACAGCTAAGCCAGACATCCATTCCTTGAAATGGCACACCAAAATCAAGCATCTGCATATTATACTTGCCCATCATCGCTGTTGGAGACCAGTAGTAACCAAAGTAGTCGTCACCACGTTGCACAGCCTTAGCCATAGCACCGTCAAGACCTGCAGCAGAACCTGGATCAACTAACACCCAGCCCTTCGCTTCCATATCAAACGCTGTGAATAAGTTATTATTAATTTGCTGACAACCCCAACCTGCAGGGCAACTCACGAACGCACCTTTAGATGGATCTTCATTGTATGGGAACAATTCTGGGTGCTCGATGACGTCCAGCACAGTTTTAAGTTCTGGATGATTCTCTAGCGTATAGCTAGGTACAACCCATCCTTCACCAGCACCCATAATCGGCATAGGATTCATCGAATGTAAGCTGCCAGCTGCAATGGCAGCTTTCAGCGGAGCTTCTACCGATTGGGTCCATAATTCAGGGGCAATATCTGGTACACCTTTAGTGTCCATAGAAGCGAAAGTAGTCAGAGTTGCACCTGGAACCAATTCAACAGTGCAACCGTAACCTTCTTCCAGGATAATTTTGTCTACGTTAGCCATAAACTCGGCAGATGCCCAGTTCATTTCTGCAATAGTTACGTCGCCACAGGCAGCGATAGCACCTTGGGACATGGCAGTTGCTAAACCAGCAACAGCAATACCTTTAACAAACTTATTCATTTAAAACTCCGTTATTGTAATTAGATAGGATTAATCTTTAAGAGGTAATAAAAAATAACAAAACAAGATCACATTCACAAGCCTACAGCCTTATTAAACGCGCCTCTGCCGCACATAGATATATATATGACGCAGATAGTCTACTTTGCTAAACCGAAGTAAACAACAGTGGCCTATAGTTAATGTTGGAAAAGCCTTTGGAGTAAAATCAAGCTTAAACTGACTATTGTTAAAAAAGCGGCCTATTTGCAAGTATGGCAATATTAAAACAATATTGTCACGAGAGAGTTACGCAGTTATATTTACACTACAGGCCACATTAAAAGGCGATTCAGTGACCACTTCCAATGCCACTTTATTTTACATACACGACCCTATGTGCAGCTGGTGCTGGGGTTTCAGACCCGTATGGCAGCAACTCGAACAACAGCTTAGCGCCACAGTAAACATTGTCTATATAGTCGGCGGCTTAGCAGCTGATTCAGACCTACCCATGGCCATGGCCATGCAACAGGCGTTAACAGCCACCTGGCAACGCATCCAACAACAAATACCAGGCATCGAATTTAATTATGATTTTTGGCATCATGCCGGCAAAACACTGCCAAGGCGCTCCACCTATCCATCCTGCCGGGCCGTGTTAGCCGCTAAAATACAAGACCCAGAATTAGAACAGGCTATGATCCTGAGCATTCAACAAGCCTACTATCTCCACGCCAAAAACCCCTCAAACATAGATGTTCTTACAGACATCGCAACTAGCATAGGTCTGAAACCACAACAATTCAGGCATGACATGGTTAGCCAAACCGTGGAAATTCAGCTGCAAGAACAACTACAATTAGCTCGCAGGTTATCAGCCCAGGGCTTTCCTAGCTTAGTGCTAAGCAAGGGGGACAAGCTGCATGCTATCCCACTGGACTACAATAATAGCCATACCATGCAGCAGGCGATTATTAATATTACCTGTCCAGTCGAGTAACCCCCATGACACACACTGCGCACCCAAACTTGTTCTCCACCATAACCATCCGTGGCAAACAGCTAAAGAATCGTATTATGTCGACAGGTCATGACACCTGCTTACCTAGCAATGACCTAGTCAATGATGAGCTCGTTGCTTACCATGAAGCCCGCGCCCGCGGTGGCTGTGGTTTAATTGTATTGCAGGTTTCAGGAGTGCACGAAACAGCCCGCTATACCTCTCACTTATTAATGGCAACTGATGACCATTGTATCGAAGGTTATCGGCGTTTAGCAGACATGTGCCATAACTACGACACGTGTATTTTTGGCCAATTATTCCACCCTGGCCGTGAAATCATGGAAACTGCTGAAGGCATGCAGCCCGTAGCCTATTCTGCATCGGCTGTACCTTCTGAGCGTTTTCATCAAATGCCACGCGCCATGAGCCTAGAGCTGATTGATGAGGTGGTCAAAGGCTATGCTGATGCCGCTGTCCGTATGCAGAAAGCAGGCTTGGATGGGGTAGAAATTGTCGCCAGTCATGGTTACCTGCCTGCCCAGTTTCTTAGCCCCCGAGTCAACCTGCGAGAAGATAAATATGGCAACGATAAGCTTCTTTTTTTAACCGAAGTATTGACGGCAGTGCGGCACAAAACTGGCGATGACTTTATCATTGGCCTGCGCCTATCAGAAAGCGAAAGAGATCCTAGCGGCCTGCAAAGCGAGGAAGCACTGCAAGTTGCATTGGCTCTGGAACAACGGCTCGACTATATAAGCATCACCGCCGGCACCTCTAATACCGCAGGCGGTGCTATTCATATCGCACCTCCCATGACAACTAAGCATGCATACCTTGCACCTGCGTCTGCACGTTTCAAGCAAAAGTTAGGCATTCCAGTGATGGTTGCTGGTCGCATAAATCAACCTCAAGAAGCCGAGCGAATAATTGCCTCTGGGCAGGCCGATCTTTGTGGTATGACCCGTGCCCTAATCTGTGATCCCAACATGCCGACCAAAGCTGAGCTTGGAAATCAGCGCACCATCCGCGCCTGCATAGGCTGTAATCAGGCTTGTATCGGTCACTTCCATAAAGGTGTGCCCATCTCGTGTATCCAGCACCCGGAAACAGGACGAGAACTGCAGTACAGCAACCAACAACTGGCTACCAAGTCAAAACGAGTGATGGTTGTAGGTGGTGGACCTGCTGGCATGAAGGCTGCGCAGACCGCTGCTCGGCGTGGCCATCAAGTGAGTCTGTTTGAGTCTGGACCTCGCCTTGGTGGGCAA
>Ga0209709_10002391_pt1 | contig 16467 bp, 4 predicted proteins | sample ArcticOcean_MG_C_2_FD_187435 | JGI IMG/M metagenome (GOLD analysis project Ga0209709, IMG submission 187435) | Marine microbial communities from western Arctic Ocean - ArcticOcean_MG_CB4_136 (SPAdes) (version 2) | ecosystem: Environmental > Aquatic > Marine > Oceanic | place: Arctic Ocean... | reverse complement strand
TTTCTTCTACTGGAATTATAAACTACATTATAACCTTGATTATTAAAAGGTCCTTGATTCCAAGGTATCATATAGTAATCCCAATAATTCCAAGGTCTGTAAAAGCTAGAGTAATAATTATAAAAGTTACCTTGATAAAAATTAAAATCCATCCACATAGGTCTCATTCCCCAGTAACCATAGTTATTAACAAAGTAAAAACGAGGTTTAAAGGGCTTGAATTTTATACGTACTATGTCTGTGTTAAAGCTAGTGAATATAGATGTTATGTCTTCTGGAGATGTTTGTACATCTACATAGACACTATTAGGAATATATTGATAACTTCCACAGCTACATAGTAGCATTACTAATATTATAAGTTTTTTCATATTATTTATTTTATTATGGATATACAACTCTTACTTTACTTTTTCTAGGTTTATTTTTGTTTGTTTTAGAACTAGACTCTTTTTTGTTTTCTTTTTGTAATCTCTTATATTCATCAACTATAGCTTTCTTTTCTTCTGGAAGTATATATGGATTTATACCTAAACTATATTGATCCCAACCTGCTAGCAGAGATATTTGTTGCCAAGTTTTAGTATTATCTTCCATAGAGGTCCTTACGTTATCTACTTTTTTAACTAATCTATCTAAAGGTAGATTAAGAAGAGCAGATGAAACCTGTGCAGTTGCTAATATAGCTGGATTATCTATATCTAATCCTAAAGCTTTTATTTCGTCCATATTGTATTCTACTGTTTTAGCAGCAGATCTTAATTTTTGCATTTTAGATCTTATAGGAGGAGATATACTAAGAGTTTGCATAGCTACCGAAGTATAATCTGGTCTTTTCTTTTTATTTTGTCTTCTAATTTCCATTAAAACATTCTTAAGAGTAGCTCCAACTGCTCCATAAACTCCAGAACCTCTTAACAAAGAATCAGCCATACCATTTAAAATACTAATAGACTTTTCTTTTTTCATGTCTTTACTTGCTAACTCTTGTTCTTCGTCTTCTGGTTCTTCTTCCCATAACAACCCAAATAAAGCTTGTTGAAGTGCATTAAATATAAAGTTTTGTGCAAGAGCATAGTAAGCTATTTTAGATATATTGGTTTTAGCGTCTCCTCTACCATTTTTAAGATCTAAATAAGCTTTCTTCATTAATCTATTGTATTGTAATGGAGTGTTAGCAAAAGCTAATATAGTACGTCCTAAAGGCCCAGCTTGTTCTGTGCTAATTCTATCAGGTCTACTTGATTGTTGAGACTCTTCAGTTATTTCCATAAAATCAAACATAGCTTTTTCTTCAGCTTCAGCTAATTCAAAACCTTGTTGAATATATACATCTGTTCTATTTCTAAAAAACGAAGCACCACCTGTAGCAATAGCAAAACTATCCATCATTTGCGTAAGTATAAAACCTTTTCTTAACGCATAATTTAAAGCTGCTTTCATTTTATTACCTTTGCCTTTTACAAAAGCTGCGATTTCATCAGCGCTTACGTCAAATTTATTACCTGTTCTTCTACTTTTTAAGAAATCAGAATTAAATATTCTAGCAAAATCCGCCCAATATTGAGGTTGATTAGCAAAAGCTATAGCTGCTTTAACTGGATTGTTATCACTCCAGTTTATATAATTTATCATAGATATACCTTGCAGAACAGCACTTCTAGTGTTAACAAACATTATAGTAGCAACAGAATTGTTAATCCAGTTCATGAAACCATTAACCATTTTATTTGTTCCAAAGGTTCTATGTCTTCCAGTTTTCATTCTATAAAGAATATCACTTAAAGAATCTAAAAAATCTGAACCATAAATAGCTTGTATTTTATTAGCTGTGTCACCAACTAATTTACCTTGGCCGTTTAATTGACCAAACATTTCCTCTGAGTTTTTTATAAACTCTGCTAAATAAGCAGCTCTGTTTGTAGACGCACTAGAGTTTTGTAAATCAGATTCTATTGTTCCAACTTCCCAAGACTCGTCAGGCGTAACATAACCTTCTTGCGTTAAGCCATAAACGTTATCAGTAAAATCTTTTAACATTTGATCGTTTTCTACAATATCAACTAAAGTATCAATGTCTTGTTTAGATAAACCCGGAATATTATAACCAGCTTTGTTCCACATGTAAACCCTTGAAGCATCTCCATAAGTAAAACCACTGTAATCTGTTTTTTTATTTATTTTGTTCTTACCTATAAGCGGGAACATTTCTGGGAATTGTTTCTTTAAAGCGTTGTAATTGTTTTTAGTACGTAAAGAATTTATATTAATAGCGTTTATACCTTTGCCAAATGGATCTAATAAATTAGCTTTAAACCAAGCTAATTGTTCTTCTCCTTTTTTACCTTCGCTTAAAAATTGATATAACAAACCAGTGAAATCTTCTGCTGTTGGAGGTAAAAATACTTTGTTTTGTTTTATTATAGCATCTGTTTTTAATGCTCTTTTTTCAGAGAATATCTCATCAGCTGGTATTTTAGATACATCAAATAATATTTGATTAAAGTTTTGGTTTAAAGTAGCGCTGTTTCTTAGCTTAGCTAATTGCGTCACTCCTTTAACGTCATATGTATTTAATAGATCTTGAACTGCTTTAACATTTTTCTTAGCATCATCAGCAAAGTAAAAGTCATTATAACCTTCAGTAATCTTTCCTTCGATCCATTTTGCTTTTGCTTCTGCTTTACCATCTTCTAAGCCAGTTATATTAGATAAAGGTATATTTAAACCTACACCATCTAAAAATGTTTTAATAGCTTCAGCAGCTTTTTGCGGTCTTGCTGTTAATACAAATACGTTTTCTGTTCCTTTTTTATCTTGAATAGCTTGAGCAACTTCAAATAAAGGACCTTTTTTACCATCAATAACTTCGTTAAATTCTGTAAAATCAAAAACAGCACCTTTGTCTTCTAACGCAGCAGACTTAGCAGCAAACTGAGTAGCGTTTAATTTACCTGTTTTACCGTTAGGTAAAGCATACAACACTTGAGAATTACTTTGTGCTAAAGTATCATCAAAATCAAATACCCTAATTTTATTAATAGTAGAACTATTTCTTATATTAGTAGTTAAAGGAACTTCAAAGCCCATTTCTTGTTTTAACATAGTTTTAAGCTCAGCTAAAGCAACATCATACATGTTTTTGCCAGGGAATTTTATTGACCATACTTCTTTAGATTTTTTCGGCGCTAGTAAAAATCTTTGATTACCTAATGGACTATTTCTTCCTCCTAGTTTGTCAATTAAATCTGCTAAGCTTTTGTCAATTACTGACTGTTCAAAGCCATTTATAATTTTTGATATGTCTTGTTTTATTGTTCCTTCGTATATAGAAGTAATTACATCAACCATAAAAGTAGAAGAATCTTTCACGTGCTCTCCTTTTTTACCTGTAAATTTACTATCTACGTTTCCTGGTCCATTTGAAAATTGAAAAGAACTAAACCCAGCATATGCTCTTGCAGAATAAACAGCATTTGTAGTTTTTTGAAAATTAGTAGCCACAAACTTAATTGCGTCTATTTTAGTCATACCATCAGCAACTAGACTATTAACGAAATCGTTAACACTAAAAAAGTAAGCTTCAAGAAGTAACTTACCCATTTCTATAGCAGCAATACCGTCTTTTCCTATTTGTTTGTTAAATTTTAAACTTTTTTCAAAACCTGTACCTTTACCATTTTCAATATCTCTATATATATTTAAAATATGACCAATTTTAGCTGCTCCTTTGTTTCCTAGTTCTATTTTGTTTATATCAACTTTTGCCCAAGCAGCTATAGTCTCTTCGCTAGCTTTTGTGTCTGCGGCTAAAGCTTCTTGCAAGGCTACCTCTCTTTGGTTCTTTAAATACGCTTTACTTATTTCAACAGCCTCGTTAAATTGCTCGTCTGTCATGTTTATTTGATCTGCCCTAGATAAAGGTCTACCGTTTGAATCAACAGCTGCTACAGGCATACCTACTATACTTCTTCCGCTACCTCCATCCATTTCTAACATCCTTCTAAACCAATTTCTGTTTTGATTTTCTACATCTAACGAAGATTGTATTTGGTACTTTGATATAAATAAAGCAATTTTCTGTTCAAAATTTTCTAATTGTTTTAAAAATTTATCAGAATCTACTATAATTCTTTTTTTGTATAATAATTTTTTTAATAATAACGGGAGTGTTTCTCCTTTATTATCTTCTAACTCATAACCAATTATAATTTTCTTACCTTTAGCATCTTTATAAAAATACTCTTCATTTAAATTATACTCTTTATCTTTTATGTATTTTTTCAACTCAGGAATTCTCTCTACAAGCAACTCTAAAAACCTAACATTATTTACTGTAGGGTTTAACTTTTGATTGTCAACAGCAATTTTTAAATTTTCATCTGTTAAATCAAAACCAACAGGTAGGCCAAGAGAGTTTGATATTGTTGCACTATTTCTAAGGTTTGGAGTAGCTCTGTCTAAAGCTTTACCTAAAGCTGCGGCTTGGTTTTCTAAAGAATCATCATTCATCAAGCTTTGTACACCTGCAAACCTAGCTCTAGCTTCTTTATTGTTTTCTAAAACATCTATAGTAGCATCAAAACCTAATTCTTTACTTAAAGTTTTAGCTAAAGATTCTTTTCTACTAAGATTTTTAGTAAAGTAATCTACAAACTTATCTGAGTTATACTCTTCTTTTTCTGTTATTAAATTACCAGCTGTCCTACTTTTAACGTTAGGATTTTTATCTGACAAAGCTACATTACCTCTACCTAGGTTTATCATAAACGTTTGGTAGTTGTTGTTTATAACCTCTTTAGACATCTTATTATATATAGATTCTCCGTTTATTTCTAAAAACGTAGTAAACGACTCTAGGTTTTGAGTACCTCTTTTGCCTTTTTGATGATTAAAAACATCTGTATATATTATATCATACAACATGCTCTCAAAAGCTTGTTGTAATTTCTTTTTAAATTCTATTTGGTTTATCTCAGGTAATTTAGAGCCTAAAGCTGCGATTGTTTTGTCCGCAATGTCTTTGTATATAGGATTATCTTCTTTAATATCTAAAAGTTCAAACCAAGTTTTTTCTTGTTCTTCACTATAAACTTCTTCGTCTAATAAAGATCCAGTGTTTGATTCATTTAATTCATTGCTAAATGTCTCTGTAGTAGCTCTACCACTACCTAACACGTTGTTTATTTTATTACTTATTTGAGATTTAATCCAGGCGGCTAAATCATCGTTCTTAGACGGATCAAAGTTTCTAATATGTGGAATTAATTCTATTTTTGTTTCAGCTATAAAGTCTTCTTGACTGAAATTTGGTAAAGCTCTTAAAGAAGGATTTATTCTAGCTCCAATTAAATTATCTAACGTAGGATATATTCTAGCTATAACTCTATCTGATAAAGCGTCCCATTCAGCTTTAGACATGCTTTTATCTGTCAACGTGTCTGGTCCTCCCATTATCCTGTTGGCCATGTCATTTATTGTTGCACTATTTCTCACAGTGCTGTTACCACTAGCGCTAGGTCTTTGGCCTACTAATCTTGCTTTGTTTTCGCCTAAAAATGTTTTATTGTAAGTTTTAAGAAAATTAAAAGCTTGTTCTCCAGTTCTTATATCAGAAGTATTAATAATTTCATGATCAATACCTAACCAGTATTGAAAATAATCAGTAATACTGTCAGCGAACTTTTGCCAAAACTTCTTATCTGCTCTATCCCATGAGATATTGTTAATACCCATTTCATCGCTAAAAGATGTAAAAACCTCTTGTGCGTAAGCATCACTATTTTTTCCGTGGGTTTTTTCTGCGTTTAATAATCTAGTTTTTATTCTACCAATAGTTCCTTTGCTTATGTTTCTGTTTTCTACAGGACCTTCACCTTCTTCTAAATAAGTTAAAAGCTGCTTACTTAAATCTTTAACTTGTTTTTTAGAAAAAGTTCTATCCAATATAGCATGAAGTATTTCGTGAGATATTGCTACACTTGCTGATTTACCGCCTTCTTGAGGGCTAAATAAACCACCTATAATAGACTTTTTTTGGTTTTCTAAACTTGAAATAACCCAAGTTGTTTTACCTTTTTCGTAAGGAGTTATAAAAGCAGAATTTGTCCCGTTGTTTTGGGTTAAATGATTTGTAATAAAAGCGTTTGCTGTTATTTCATTTGTAATTGTAGGAAACTTTTCGCTTTCTATTAAGTATTGTAATAATTTAGGGTCAATTTTATTAATATCTATTTTACTGTTACTGTCTATTTGGTTTACAACAACATCTTCGTCTAGACCAAACATTTTTAAAATATCCGCAGCATTTCCTACAGCGCCTTGTACGTTTCTTATTTGATCGTTTATAGTTTGAAAACGATTTTCATTACCTTTTTCTAAAATACCACCTGTATCAAGTATACTTTGTATCTCTCTTTCAATATTTTTTATATTCTTACTAGCTTCAGACAGTGTAGTTTTGTTTCCAAATTTTTTCAGAAAATTTAAAGTATTATACAAATCTGCTAATCTGTTTCTTACTTTGCCACTTCCTTTAATTTTTTTAGACACTTTATTGTCGGTTGCGTTTGTAGCTCCTTCGTTTATTTGATCGACTACTAGCTGGTTTTCTAGCATTGCTTCGTAAGTATCAATGTCAATAGTTCCATCGTTCAAAAGTCTAACAGCCATAGCTTTCACTCTATCACTATCAAAATTAGAATTAACAGCAAAATTTGTTGATGAAGCTAACTCAAGAGCGGTTGCACCTGCTTTATTACGGAAAAAATCATGAGTTATTTGAACACCAGCAACGCTAGCAGAAGATCCAAAACCACCCATAATTTCATTAAAAACATCAGTTTCTAAATTTCCATCTCCTGAACCTAAAATAGCTACAGTTTCACCAGTTGCCTCTCCTAAAGCGTCAACAATAACAACTTCGGTTGCAACAATAGCTCTTCCTACTTGTGACTTTAGAGCCACGCCTTTAGTAAGTTTTAACGTAGCAGCGGATGTTACTAAAGTCATAGCGGCAATAGGAATTCCTCTTTTTACTCCAATCTCGTAAGCTCTTGCTTGAACCCCTTCATCGGTAATTAATTCTGTTATTTGTTCTTTATTTTTCCAAAACTGATCTAAGTCATAACCTCTTGCTTGAGCTTCTTTCTGCATTTCACCCATCATAGCATTACCCATTTCCATGTTAAAAGCAGTTATAGCTTGCCAACTCATCAAGCCGTTTTTAATTCCAGTAGCTAAACCAGCATATGTAGGTCCTTTCATCAAACCTGTTCCTACGCCTATAGCAATAGATGGCACCATAGATTCTTTTGAAAAACCCGTAGATAAAAACTGACCCATTGAATCAAGGAATAAAGCAGTGCTAATCTCGATAGGATCTTGTTTTAAAAACTGTAACTGCTCTGCAAAAGTTGTAGCTCCCATGTACCTCTTAACTTCCTTAGTAGTAAGTAAGCCAGCACTGTGTTTTTGATTAACTATTATTCTTTCTACTGCTTTAGCTAAGTCTTCTCCTTCAGTAGCACCGTAAATAACTCTATAAAAATCTATATTGTTTTGTCCACTATTAATTCCTTTTACAAAACCATTATAAAGACTTACAAGTTCATTTTCAGTATGTTCTTGCACATAGTTAGTTAAATCTTTATCATTAACAGCCACTGCTAATCCATAAGCTGTAACACCTATCTTGTTAAATTTTTTCCCAATAACACTAATCTTTGCTAAAACATCATTAACAGCTTGAATATCTCTTACAACAACGTTTTGCTCTTCTAAAAATCCATTTACTAAATCAGCTTCTTCTTGAGTAGTAGCTACAAAAGTACCATCATCAATCTTATCAACATCAATACCAGCTTTGGTCATTCTAAATATAATGTCTTCTATAGTTGCTTCTGCAACACTGTTTAAATAATTTATGTTTTCTTGACTAGGTGAGCTATCACCATGCTGAGAAAGTGTTCTTTTAACAAACGGCACTAAGCTAAATGCTTCTGCTTGCTCATCCCAAGCTTCTGTTAATTGAAATTTATCACTTTCTAAGTTATTTTTCATTAATCTTTCAAAGTCTAAAACTATTTCTTTTGACTTGTTTAGCATTTCAAGATAAATTTCGTTTGTGGTTATTACAGCCATTTCATCTAATTCAATCTCTGCTAAGCCTAATGTAGTGTTTTGATAATAAGCAGAATTATCTATAGCCGCATCCTTTCTAGTTTCTGCTTGTCCTGTGTTTTGACCGCTGCTAGTAAAACTACCATCAAAACTCCTTGTTCCGTAAGTCTTACCAGGACCAACGTATTCTATGTTTTTTTTGTCACCTTGGTATGAAAGACCACCGCTGCTATAGTCATAAGTTTTAAAATACTCATCAAAATAAGGATTTTTAATAATATTACCATAGATTTCATCGTCTAGAATTTGAAATCCTTGATCATATAGTTTCTCGTATTGCTTGGTAGATTTGTTGAATTCTCCACCGGTAGAACGCGCAGTAGTTACACCTTCTTTCCCTATTCCACGGTTAGTAACATCATTCCACTGAGTTATCATGTCGGTAATCAATGCTGTTCTATTTGCTAAAACATCTTGTTTTTCCTCTAAATCTCTAAACTTTCTCCAGTCATAACCTTCATTAGCAAAAATAACCTGCTGTACATAGTCTAAAAAACCACCACCATCTTCTTCAGTATTAAAAGCTGTTCCAAAGTCATTTATTAAATCTAAACCAGTTTCTGACTTATATTTAATAGCTTCGTTAAATTTTTGGAGCATCATACTCATGTCCCAGTTTTTCATCGATTCATTTATCTCAAAAGAAGGTAATTGTATATTTGTTTTTGTATTAAAATCAAATTTAATTTCTGAATCTCCAAACTTAAAATCCTCTAATTCATTTATCTCATTATTCTGTTCTATAATAAGATTTTTTTTTCCTTCTGGACCTCTAGCCTCATCACCCAAAAATCCGCCATCAATAATTGCTTGAGCAGCGGTATACTGAGGCAGTTCAAATGTTGTTTTCTCTTTAGGAATTTTTGCAGGAACAGGTTGTATTTCTGTAGGAGAGTCCAAAGTAATATCCAGCGACTGTGAACCCAATGATGTCCCTGGAAGTGGCTTTCCCGATTTTAAAGTGCCTCCAACATTCTCTATGTTTTTGGTCTTTAATTCGGCAAAACTAGTTTGTAAAGAAGTAATTTCTGCATCTATATTAGATTTTTCTACTTCGTCAGTTGCGTTGTTTTTTCTTTCATACAAAGCATTTAATTGCTTCATTTGTCCTATTGAATAATCCATAGTTTTATTTTAATTATAATCCTGCAATCATTTCTGCAATTCTTTTCTTAGCTGCTTCCGCAAATTTCTCGGTGTATTTAGAATTTGGGTCGCTTTTACTATTTTCTAAAAACACATCTATTATTGAGTATTGTTTATCTCTAAAATCGTTTTGAAGCTGAAGTGTAATTTCCTCTATTTCATCTTGACCATCTTGGTACTTTGTCATACCTTCAACCCACTTCATTAATTTAAACGGATTTTCTAAAGCTACATCTGGAACTTCCATGAAAGATTCTTTGCTAGCTTTTTTAGGTTGGTAATACATTCCATCAGGTTTTATTTTGTCAATTTGTTCTTGAGTAAAATTATTACGATTATTTTTCATTATATTAATCGTGTTCGTGCCATAGGTAAATTTACTTATATCTGTAGGTAGTAATGAATTTAAAGAAAGTTCTAAAGCCTTTCCGCTTACGTTCATGTCTATACTAAACATGCCTTCATTTCCTGGCTTTTTCGGGTCATCGGAATATTCATAACTATCAAAAATATTACTCATTGGTAAGTAATCTGTACTAGTTGTAGCACTAATAACTGCTGGTGAATCTTTTTGCTGTAATTTAATGTATTCTTGTTCATCATTTTTCCATTTTTGGTTTTTTATAGCTTTTCCGTCTTTATCAAAACCAAACGCAGGTCTCCATCCGCTTTCACTATTAGGGTCTTTAACTAACATTTTAGTTGGATCAAAATATGTTGATCCCTCCCAAGTTCCCATTTTACTATCAGTATTATATCTTCCACCTAATATATAATTGATCATAAAATCTTCAGCTCTTTTGAATTGTTCACTTTTTTCACCAAATTTGTTTACAGTTTCCCATGGTAAAAAATTAGGATCATCAACTGCTACGTCTTTCATACCACCTGTGCCTGGCGACCAAACGGATGGGATAGAACTACCAAAAGAACCAGGTGTTGTAGGCATCCAGTCAGCCCACAAAGAAGCCATATTAACACCTTGGCTCATCATAACATCAAGAGCTTTGTTTGAAGGATTATACATCCATTCTTTTAAAGCTTCGTAATCATAATAAACTTTACCTTCTTTATCGTCTGGATTAATAAGTATTTGTGCATATTGATAGTTTGTTAAGTTGTCAACTATTGCATCCATTCCAAAAGTTTCATCATCAATGTTAGCAGCTTGTATTACAACATTACCACCTTGGCCTTGTGCGTTTCCAGTTTTTTCTAGCATTGATTTGTATTCTGAAAGATTTAAAGTATAATTCCAGTCTTCCATTGAACCAGTATCAGGATTTTCTACTTGACCACTTCCTACTAAAGCCATTTTCCCATCAATATTTTTTAAAGAAACCGTGCCTTGGTCTTTATATAATTCACTAAACAACATTTCCATTTCAGGATTATTTAACTTAGAAAGATTTCCTTTGTTTCCGTTAACACCTAGGTCTTGAAACATCATGGTTGTTGTAGCTAAATCACCTCTGATGCTAGAATATTCCGCAAGCTCTGCTTCAATTTGATTAGTTAATTTAGCTCCTTCCATAGCGTCCATGTCCCCTGTTTGAACTAAGTTTTTTATTTCATAAATAACATTAGCTCTTTCAGAAAAATATGTTTTTACTTGATCATCAAAACCATTTTTATCTATATTTAACTTACCAAGGTTTTTATAGTTTTCATAAGTATTGGTAGCCATAGCACCATTAAACATTTTTTGTTTTTTACTCAACGCTGCTGGTCTATATTTTGCAATGTTGCCAGCCACTTTGTCTATAACATTTTGATCATACGTTGCTATTACTTTATCTCCCATTTTTTATATTTTACTTATAATAAATCACCTAAACCTTCAAGCAATCCAGCGCCCATGTTCATAGTGTCTTGTGCGGCTCCCGCTTGATTATTTTGTGCGTTATTTAATTGTCCTAAGGCTATACTCATATCGGTATTTGCTCTATTTTCTACTAATTCTATTTCAAAAGCGTTTCCTGCTGCTTCAGCTTGCTGCATTCTTTGACCTTCTGCTATGTTTATAGACTGTACTCTTTGTTGTTCAGCTGTTTTAGAAGCTTGTAGTGATTGATCACCTTGTGCTCTTAGTTTTTGATTTTGAGCTTCTTGAACTTCTAAACTAGCAGACACACCTTTTTTACTTCTTAACGCTGCTTGGGCTAAAGCAGTTGCTCCACCAGCGCTTGCTCCACTAGATCTTAAAGTATCTAATGTATTTGCTAGAGCAATATCAGCTTCTTCGGCTTGCATTTCTGCAGCTTGAGTAGCTACTCCTAAGCTTTCAAATGGATTAGACATCATAGCAGATAAATCAGTAGCCATACCTGATAGATTAGATGTAACTCCTTCATAAGGGTTTGTTACTGCTGATCTAGAGGCTTTAGCTGAATCTACAGCTGCTTGTGCTATTCTTTGTTGTTCTTCAAAAGCTTTTCTTCTTTTATTAGAACCTATTAATTTCATTCCAGTAGAGGCGAGGCTCATAAATGCTCCAAATGGTGCCATATGTTTATTATCTTAAGTTATAGGTTGCGCCTACAGAGAATATTCTTTTAATCCCGGTAGGTTCTGTTGTTGTGTCTGTTTTTAGTGTTACATTTAAATAATAACCTTTTGTACCTGTTAAAGAATTACCATAAATAACCTCATCAATCTGAGGTGTTGTAGCATTTTTAATGCTTGCTACATATTTGTTTTGTTTTCTATTAAAACCTGCATAATATTGTATACCACCTTCTTCGTAGGCACCTTCTACATAACTATAGATTCTTGACGCTGTATCCACATAAGAATTCCAAGTTGCTCCACTATCATCCGTGTCTGCTCCTGTTGATTCTGTAGTTAACGATGTAACTTCCCACCCGCTACTACCTTGGTAGTTAAGAGTGTTAAAGTTTTTCATTTTAATAGAATCTGGATTTATTACAATTTCTAATTGAGAGTTTCCGCCCGATGATCCATAAAACTTATTAGGTTGTTGTAGATTTTGATAATGTAAAAACACTTGGTCAGTAGTGGTAGAATAAAACTGGCCTTGCATGCTAAAAACAAAGCTAGGATTATAACCATAAAAACTAGTCCAACCATTAACTCTTTCGTCAAAAGATAACGTGTGGTATACTCCACTTACTTGTTGTAGTGACAAAGTGTAGTTTTGATTATATATATCGTAGCCACCTATAGCTTTTCCTGTATCACCCACAAGGCTTAGTTGATCTCTAAAAAAGTCAGACATACCATAATTAGATATTTCTGTTATACCGTCGTTAGAAAGCCTAAGAACAGCGTTCCTGTCTACATCAGTAAAATATTTTCTAGTTCCATAGACTGCAAAGCTTTCTGGATTTCTACTTATACCAAATTCACCTACGTAAGGTATAATTTGTCCAATAACTAAATTAGCGCTTGTGGTTAATGATTGTCCTTCTGCAGAGTATATAGCGTCTTTATCTATCAATGCTCTATTAACTTTTCTTTCTTGAAATATAATTAAATTAGTGTCTTCAGAATATAGTTTTTGTATAGAACCATTTATAGGATCTACACTTCTTATAATTTCTTCAGCTACGCTAAATTGATTAGTTTGATTTACACCTGTTCTAGAATTAAATACACCAGAATATATAAGAGAGTTTGATCTTACTGATTGATTAGAAGTATCTTCTACTATATATGCTTTAACTCCAAAATCTACAGTAGTGTTGTTGTAACCACCTCTTATTCTAGATTCTTCTATATACCAGTCGCTAGCAGCAATCAAACCTGTAGTTACCGGCTCTGTATTGGCTGGCACTTGTGGTAATTGCTCGCTTGCTAATCTCTTTGCCCAAAAGGTGTTAAAATAACTTAATTCTATGGTTACACTCATATTATATTATTACTTGTTTTTTATATTTATTACAACGGTCCTAAGTTACACTGGCTACCATAACCAGGTGTTGCATCACCAAATAGTATAGTAAACTTTGCGTCTGTAGAACAAGCTGGCGTACCACAACGAGGTCCACTTAATGGCGTTGTTAGCACTCTATATTCTCCAGCAGCATCAAACTCATAAGTAAAAGAACCTGTATTACCTGGTGTTACTGATTGAATTTGCACAGCACCTAATTGTGTGTTAGCTGGTCCAGATGTTACTGTAGCTGCTGTTGTTGCTGGTCCCCAACTACCACTATTTCCTGCTCTATATTGTATAGTAAAATAACCAGATACTTCATTGCTTGTAGAGCAAGCTCCATTAACTGGGTTTACTATTCTAGGTATAATATACATTTGAGCACCTAAATTTAAACCTCCATTAGAAGTTGCGCCAGCAATAATGTCACTATATTCTTTAGCAACATTGTAATAAAAAGTTGTTCCCCATATTACTCCACTATAAGAAGGTAAATTTCCAGTAGGTACAAGACTTAAGCTATTTCTAAAATGAAATTCCCCTCCGCCAGTACAGCTATAATTAAAAGCTGTAGTTTGTAATCCATTACATACGGCTTGATTTACGTGCTGAGCACCAGCCGTAAAAGATAAACTACTCGTGCCAAATAAGAAACCTACACCAACTTTATTACAATCATATGCTCTTACTTGAATTGTGTAAGTTTTATTTAACACCATTGTCTTACCGCTTTGCACAGCTAATAAACCAGGAACTACTGCTCCATTGTTTATAGCATTGATCTCAAAAATATCTACAGCACCATCTCCATCAACTTGAGTATGTATTTCATACACTATTTGTGATCGTAAATTCGTTGCATCAACAGTACCGTTTTCAGCTATAAAACTAGTGGTTTGATCTACGACACCAAGTGTAGTCTCCCATAATATATAAGTATCGTTTACTTGAACTAACCTATCAGCATTTAATGATGGAGTTCCTATTGTTTTAGACGCAGGAAAACGAGAATCATTTGCTATGGTGTTAGGAGGAGCAACATTTGTTAAAGAGATTGTTTGTGAAACAGTGCTGTTATAAGTAGCCCCACCGGTCGGTGTGTAAGTTACCGCGTATGTTATTTGATATACATTATCTTGAGGTGAACCTGTTCCATACCAAAAAGTTGCGCTAGGTCCAGTTTTTAATTCGTAAGTATAATCTGCAGAATCTTGTACTATAGCAAAAGGAACTGCGTTTGTTACGTTTACAGTACCGTTATTAGAATACACACTAAGAATCGTAGCAGATATAACACCAGTTGAAGGTGTTACAACTGTTCCACCTCCATCTTTAAATGACCAAGCAGCGTCTATTGTTCCGTCGGCAGCTAAGGTTTCTGGAAAAGTAAAACTTAGTTCAGTCGTAGAAGTTACGCCTGGGTCTTGAGTACTTATTATTGTGTTAAAATCCGGTAAATAACCAGAAGAGCTAGTCTCCCAGAATATTGCTAACAAAGATTCTGTAGGATCTGTTTCAGCTATAGTTAATACAGAACCAAAAGAATATCTAACACCGCTTGTTGGAGTTGCAGGAAAAACAAGATATTCCTCATCAGTACACACGGCGCCTATAGGATTTGTTGTTAAAGCTCCCATAGATATTTGAGCTATAAGCGGGTTATTTTCTAAATTATAAAAAGGAGCTGCTAGTAAACCAAGACCATTAGATTCTCCAGGACCTGTACCCCAAGGAATTTTACCATTACCTGCTTGAGTAAATACTGATGCGCTACCAAGTTGTATTACGTCGTTGTAAGTGCCTTTTGATCTACCTGATATAAAAGGAATAGCACAAAGCTCTCCGTCTATCATAGTTTGTATGTTTAAAACAGTATCTCTTTTGTTTCCTGGAAAGTATTGTATATTATAAGGACTAGAGTTGTAATGATCTCCATTTGTTCTGTAAAAAATATCTGGATTATTTACCCTACCATGAAGCTTAACACTACTAGTGTATTGAGTTTGGTTAGGACCAACCTCGTTTAAATCTCTAGGTATTTTATTAATGTTATCACCAAACAAAGGCGTAAAATAACTAATGTTTCTTTCTAAATCTGTTGTAATAGGATAGCCATTTACAAAACCGGGCAGATAAACATTGTAATAATCTTGTTCTTGTTGTTTGACTACTATTTTATATGAAAACCAACCTAAAGGATTTGTCGGTGTAAACCAACCAGGTTCTCCTGTTTCATAATTTCTAGATTGTGCCCCAATAGACTCATTAAAAGTAACACGAAGGGCGTCTCCTATCCAAGAAAAAGTTTGGCCGTTAGCTGTTTCATCAGCTTCTGTATAAGGATGAAAAACTGTAGAGCCTGAAGACCCTAAAACATTGTCATTACTAGATAATATAACATCTGATTGTCTTCCGTACATATCTGCTAAAACTATACCTACTTGATAGGTTCTATTTTGTTTTAAAGAACTGTTTGGAAATTGAGTAAAATTATCAAACACAATTGATTTTTGCTGTGCAGAAGCATTGTAATTTATACTGTCTGGCGCAGTATGATTATCTACAAAATTACCATAAGTAACTCTATTACCAGTAACCTCTTGGCCTAAGGCTCTTATAGGAACCCTATCATATACCCTTACAGTTTGAGACTCTGGTAGTGTTTTATAAGGTTTGCTAGACTCGTAGTTATAATCGTAAAAATATTGATTAACATCTCCTTGAACAAAATCTTCATAAATAGTATATGTGAAACTTATATTAGAACTCAACGAGACAGTGTCTAAAACTTTAACAGACAGAGCATCAGATTCTTTATATAATATATCTATATCACTAATTAAATAATAAGAATTTAATAAGGTTCTATTAGATATATCGCTTTGATCCATCTGTCTAGGTATAGGTATTTTTAAGTCAATACTATCTATATTGTTTTCAAACCAAGCTAAAATAGTAGACTTGTAGGCTGATTCCATGTCTTCATCAGAAGTGTCTTGGCCTAATCCAAAAAACCCTTTTTGCTTTGGTATAAACATTATTTGAGAAAACGGAGCCATTAATGAATACTCGTTGTCTTCAAATTTAAATCTATAACTAAACCTTACGTATCTTCCCTCTAAAAAAGCAGGATTACCCTTCCACGTAGAGTTATAATCAGGGTTGTTACCTATAACAAGTTTGTTGTTTGCTATCAATGTGTTTGTTACGTCTAAAGTAATAGTAAAACTACCACCTACTCT
>Ga0209709_10002390_pt1 | contig 16467 bp, 21 predicted proteins | sample ArcticOcean_MG_C_2_FD_187435 | JGI IMG/M metagenome (GOLD analysis project Ga0209709, IMG submission 187435) | Marine microbial communities from western Arctic Ocean - ArcticOcean_MG_CB4_136 (SPAdes) (version 2) | ecosystem: Environmental > Aquatic > Marine > Oceanic | place: Arctic Ocean... | reverse complement strand
ATTTTAAAATAGCCAAAGATGCTATACTTAAAAATTATAAAATTGATTCTGTAGACAATTCAAATATAAAGTATTTTTTCAATAATATCGATTTAGAACATAATAGTCTTGCAGAAACATTTATTTTTTCAAAAGCATCAAAGTTTATTAAAAATGAAATAAATTGTAATTTAAATGGCGAATATAGCTCAGCATTTATTAATGGAGTGATAAATCTAAAAGAATCTAAACACCATGAAATAAAAACAAATATTAACCATTTAGCAGAAAATACTAAGAGCTATCAATTAGTTAAGTGCGTATTAAATGATAGTTCCAAAGGTGTTTATCAAGGAAAAATTTTTGTTGATTCAAAAGCTCAAAAAACTGATGGTTATCAACTAAGTAAAGCTTTGTTACTTAGTGAAAATACAGAATTTGATGCAAAGCCAGAATTAGAAATCTATGCAGATGACGTTAAATGTTCTCATGGATCAACATCAGGTAATTTAGATGAAGATGCAATATTTTACTTGATGTCTAGAGGTTTGAGTTACCAACAATCTAGAGAGCTTCTAATTAATGGATTTTTATTAGATGTAATTGAAAAAATAACTGATCTAGAAATTAAAGATTTAATTAAAAATATAATGGGAATTAAACAATGAGTATAGATAATATAAAAAAAGAATTTCCAATTTTTAACAACAAAGTTCATAACAATGATCTTGTTTATTTAGATAGCGCAAACTCATCTCAAAAACCACAATCAGTTATAGATCGAGTAAATAGTTTTTATAGTAAAGAATTCTCAAATGTTGGAAGAAGCGTGCATTATTTAGCCGTTGCAGCAACTAATCTTTATGAAACAACAAGATCATCTGTTCAAAAATATATTAATGCAAAAGATAAAAATGAAATTGTTTTTACAAAAGGAGCAACTGAAGCAATTAATCTTGTTGCTAATACATTTGGTCAAAAATATTTAAAAAAGGGAGATGAAATTCTTATAACTGAACTGGAACATCACTCAAATTATGTGCCATGGCACTTTCTAAGAAAGTCTAAAGGAATTAAGATTGAATTTGCTGAAGTTAATAACGATGGTGAAGTTACTATTGAAAGTATTGAAAAGAAAATTACACCAAATACTAAATTAATTGGAATTACACATTTATCAAATGTTACTGGTGCAATTTTACCAATTAAAGAAATAACTAAACTTGCGCACTCAAAAGACATAGCAGTTTTAGTAGATGGATGCCAAGGTGCACCACATTTAAAATTAGATATGCAGGATTTAGATTGTGATTTCTATGCTATTTCTTGTCATAAAATGTATGGCCCAACAGGATTAGGAATACTTTATGCAAAAAAAAAATGGTTAGAAGAACTACCTCCATATCAAGGTGGGGGAGGAATGATAAAAGATGTTAAAAAAGATAATATTTCATACAGCGATTTGCCAAATAAATATGAAGCAGGCACAATGGCAACAGCACAAGTAATAGCCTTTGATAAATCTATAAAATTTTTAGAGAAAATTGGAATAGAAAATATAGTGAAGCATGAACAAGAATTAATTGCATATGGTCAAGAAATATTAAGAAAAAATAACTCTGTAAAATTAATTGGTAATCCAAAAAACAAAGGTGCTGTTTTGTCGTTTACTATAGAAGGAGTTCACCCACATGATATTGCAACAATATTAGATGAAGATGGAGTTGCAATAAGAGCTGGACATCATTGTTGCCAAATACTTCATGATAAATTAGGAATACCAGCAACAGCCCGAGCATCTTTAGGTGTTTACAATACAAAAGAAGATTTAGATCAACTTAATTCTTCAATTAATAATTGTAAAAAAATTTTTAATTTATAATGAATATTAAAGAACTTTATCAAGAAATTATTTTGGAGCATGGAAAAAATCCTAGAAATTTAAGAAAAACAGATAATTTTAACAAAGATGCAAAAGGTAACAATCCTTTATGTGGTGATAATGTTCATATTTACTTAAAACTTGATGAAAAAAAGAAAGTAGAAGATATATCGTTTGAGGGTAGTGGTTGTGCAATTTCAATGGCTTCAGCTTCTATTATGACAGATTTGTTAAAAGGAAAAGAAGAATTTGAAGTTAAAGAAATTGTAAATGATTTTTTAGGAATGATTAAAGAAAATCCTCAATTAAAATCAAAAAATTTAAAAGAAAATGAAAAAACTAAATTGATGTGTTTATCTGGTGTTAAACAGTATCCAATGAGAGTAAAATGTGCAACACTATCATGGCATACGTTAATATCTGCTATTGACAATACACAAGAAGAAATTAATACTGAAAAATTAGATTAGCTATGGAAACAAAAGAAAAAATAATAGAGGAGATCAGAAAAATTTATGATCCAGAAATACCAGTTAATATTTATGAATTAGGTTTAATTTATGATATTAAAGTAGAAAATAAAAATACTGCAAAAGTAAAAATGACACTAACTTCCCCTAACTGTCCTGTAGCAGAAAGCTTACCAAAAGAAGTAAAAGATAGTATAATGCAAGTTGAGGAAATTGAAAAAGTTGATCTTGACTTAGTTTGGGAGCCTCCTTGGAACAAAGATATGATGTCTGAAGCAGCAAAATTGGAATTAAATTTATAATGAACCAAATAATAAAATTAAGTGATAATGCTGCCAATCGAATTAAAGAAATTATGTCTAGTAAAGAAACCAATTCTATTGGAGTAAGAGTAGCCGTTAAATCTGGTGGCTGTGCTGGAATGTCATATGTCATGGAGTACGCAAAAGAAATCAACCCAAATGATGAAATTATTGAAGATAAAGGTGTAAAGGTGTATGTGGATGCTGCAGCCGTAATGTATCTTCTAGGTACCGAAATGGACTACAAGAAAGAAGATTTTTCCTCTACATTTGTCTTTAATAATCCTAATGAAACCGAGCGTTGTGGTTGTGGTGAGTCTTTCAAAATCTAGTATTAGTTTAGTGCATATCTGCATTGCATAAAATGCATATCTATTGTATATTTAGATATGAATAAATTTGAATTTAAAAATTTAGTTAAAAATTTGCAAAAATCTTTGAAACAAAGGTCTTTTTTTAAAGTTCTTCGTAAAGAGGTGGATACTGGCGCAAATGGCACACAAGACTACGTTGTCAAAAAAGGAATTAATAAAGATACAATTGCTACAACTAAACAGTAATCATTTCTAACTACTATAATACATCTCAAATTCAATAGGGTGCGGTGCATGTTCGAATTTATGTATCTCTTCAAATTTTAACGCAATGTAAGCATCTATTTGATCATCAGTAAAAACATTTCCTTGAGTTAAAAATTCTCTGTCTTTATCTAAGCTCTCCATTGCCTCCCTTAAAGATCCACAAACAGTAGGAATATTTTTTACTTCTTCTGGCGGTAGTTCATATAAATCTTTATCAAAAGATTCACCTGGGTGAATTTTATTTTTAATACCATCAAGTCCAGCCATTAGCATTGCAGCAAAAGTTAAATAAGGGTTACCAGCAGCATCAGGAAATCTTATTTCACATCTTGCGCCATTTTTATTTAATGTAATTGGTATACGACAAGAAGCAGATCTATTTCTTGCGGAATACGCAAGTAACACTGGAGCCTCAAAACCTGGAATTAATCTTTTGTAACTGTTTGTAGTAGAGTTAGCAAAAGCATTGATTGCTTTTGCATGTTTTAGAATTCCTCCGATATAATATAATGCTGTTTCTGATAATCCTGCATAAGCTTTACCAGAAAAAACGGGCGTATTACCTTTCCAAATTGATTGATGGATGTGCATTCCAGATCCATTATCCCCAGCAACTGGTTTTGGCATAAATGTTGCAGTTTTCCCAAATGAGTGAGATACCATTTGAACTACATATTTGTATAATTGAACATTATCAGCTTGATCAACTAAAGTTCCAAAATACATTCCAAGTTCATGTTGACTCGGTGCTACTTCATGATGGTGTTTTTCAACTTTAATTCCAACTTCTCTTAAACTTTTTAAATATTCACTTCTCATATCTTGTTCGCTATCAACAGGCGGCACTGGAAAATATCCACCTTTTACAGGAGGCCTATGTCCCATATTACCATTAGGATACTCAGTTCCTGAATTGTAAGGACCTTCTTTACTATCAATTTTAAAACTCGATTCATTCATATCATTTTTAATTTTAACATCATCAAATACAAAAAATTCTGGCTCTGGCCCAAAGAAAGCTTTATCACCAATTCCAGATTTTTTTAAATATGCCTCAGCCTTTTTGGCTATGCCTCTTGGGTCTCTTTCATAAGGAGTTTTTTTAACGGCGTCTAAAATATCACAAAAAAGAACTAAGGTATTATGAGAAGTGAAAGGATCCATAAACATTCTATTTGGATCTGGTTTTAAAATCATGTCAGATTCATTAATAGCTTTCCAACCGGCAATAGAAGAACCATCAAAGAAAACACCATCATTTATCATTTCATCGTCAACAATAGTTGCATCCATAGTTAGATGTTGAAGTTTTCCTCTTGGGTCTGTAAATCTTAAATCTACAAATTCAGCTTCTTTTTCTTTCATAAATTTTAAGATATTTTTAGCACTCATAGACTCTCCTATATAAATTTTGTTTAGATATTTTATCAAAAAAACACTAGTTATTAATGCTTATTTAATAGATAACACCTATGCATTTTTTACATGTGTATTACACTGCTAAATGTTAAATTATCAATCAATTGTTAGTTGAATAATGAGTTTATTAGACAAAGAGCCAGTTAAAAGAGCTGAAAAAGTACTTAAAGATTTTGACAAATCATTAAGTGTGATTGTTTTAGATCACACAGCTCGAACCGCAAAAGATGCCGCATTATCTTTAAAGTGTGAAGTTGGAGCAATAGTCAAAAGCTTATTATTTAGAACTGAAAAATCTTTTATTTTATCTTTAGTTGCGGGAGATAAAAGATGTTCTTTAAATAAGTTAAAAAAATTAACTAATAAAAAAGATATTTCGATGGCCAATCCAGAGGAAGTTAAAACTCAAACTGGTTATACAATAGGTGGCGTTTCACCTGTAGGACATTTAAATTCAGTGAAAATTTTAATAGATAGTTCGCTAGAAAGATTTAATTATTTATATGCAGCAGCCGGACATCCAAACTGTGTTTTTAAAATAAATTTTGAAAACCTTCAAAAAATTACAAATGGTGAGATTAAAGAGCTAACAGAATGAGACAACCAAAATTAATTGATTATACATTACTAATTATATTATCATTGATATGGGCATCTGCTTTTTTTAATATTAAAATTGCAACTTATTCTTTTGGTCCAGTAACGATTGCTTTTTTAAGAGTTTTTTTTGGAGCTATTCCAGTGTTACTACTATGTACATACAAAAAAATTAAGATAGAAGCTTTTTCAAAAGATTGGCATTGGTTTGCAATGATAGGATTTATTAACTTAGTTGCACCATTTTTTTTAATTGCCTACGGAGTAAAATCTGTTCAAAGTAATTTAGCTGCAATTTTAATGTCCACTACTCCATTAAGCTCTACTTTATTAGGCCACTTTTTTACAAAGAATGAAAAATTTAATTTTATAAGAACATTTGGAATTTTAATTGGATTTTCAGGAATTGTTTATTTATTTTCAGATAATATATTAATAAATGATAATAATTTTATTTCTGCACTATTAATATTATTGGGGTCCACTTGTTATGTTGTTGGGGGAGTTTTAACGCTTAAAATTAGTAAAAAAAAAAATGAAAATGTAACGGGATCTATATTGATATGGGCAATTCTAATATTAATACCTTTAGTTTGTTTTATTGAAAAACCATGGGAATTAAATCCTAGTATTGAGTCAACTGTATCGGTTGTTTATTTGGGAATAGTAGCGACAGGTCTAGCTTGGTTGCTTAGATTTAGAATTTTAAAAAATAATGGTTTAATTTTTCAATCTCAAGTGTCATACTTAATACCAATATTTGGAATAATATTAAGTTATATTTTTTTAGATGAAATGATTACTTATAAAGTTTTAGTATCATTAATTGCTGTTGTTATTGGACTTTATTTTGTTAGGAAGAGCAAAGTCTCTTAATTAACTACTTAAGTTTTGCAAACTCTTTAATGTGAGCTGGTCTTGTTTCACAACATCCACCTAAGATAGTTGCACCGGCATCTTTAAATTTTTTAGCAAATTCAAACATTTTTTCTGGAGTAAGATCTTTCCTTTGGCCCAAAAATTCATTTGGATTCCCTTTGCTTTTTTTATAAGCAGCCATGTAGCTACCTTTTGTATTCGTGGTTGTTATAAACGCATTAAGTTTAAATCCAAAAGGAACACCTAAATTTCTAATTTCGTCTAAATTTTTTTCATAGTTTTCAGGCGAAACACAAGATAGCATTAATCCTAGCAAGTTTTTATGTTCAATTTTGTTAATAATATCAGAGATACTTTCTTTACTTGGTAATTTTGTTCCTTCTGAAATATGAGCTCCAATCAAATAAGGTTTATTGAAAGATTTTATAGCTTCAATTGCCAACTTAACTTCTTTAACACTACTCAGAACATCTAAGTAAAAAAAATCAATAAAGGGATTTAAAATTTTTGCCTGATCATAGAAATTTTTTCTAATTTCATCATTCTCTCTAGTGTCTTCTACATATGTATTGTCTTGAGGAGGTAAACCTCCAGCAATTAAAACATTGGGGTTAAATTCTTTAGTTTTTTTTGCAATTTCGCCAGCTTTTGTATTTAAATATTCAAACTTATCTTCAACACGATTATCACGTAATCTTTTTCTTCTTAATGTGAAAGTATTGGTTACGATAACTTCGGCACCTGATCTTATAAAATCTAAATGTGTATCTAATAAAAGTTGGTGATATTTTTTTTTCAACAAAGCATTTGCACTCCAAAGTGTTCCATTAGGGTCCATTCCTCTTGCAAGTAATTCTTGACCCATTCCACCATCTAAAATTCTTATTGTTTTAAAAAAATTTTTGTCCATTTAATTTATAAAAATAATTTAATAGCCATTCTGATTGAAACAAATAAAACAAGTCCAGAGGTAACTAAAATTAAAATACGAGTGGAAAATATTTTTAAGTTTAAAAAATTACCTATCTGACCACCAATTAAAACAACTAATAATAAAATCCAATAATCTTTAATATCATTTAAAACATATGATTTAGTTAACTGTCCAATAATTCCTGAAACTGAATTTATTAAAATAAACATTGAAGCAGTAGTTACTATATGTTTTGGCTTTGCGGCTCTTATCAAAAAAAGAATAGGGCTCAAAAAAATTCCACCACCTATACCAACAATACCAGAAACAAACCCTAAAATTGCTCCAATTAAAATTAATATTAATTTTGGAATTTTTTTACCATTATTTTCTTTATCATCATATGATCTAAAATTTATTAGTAATAATATTCCTGCAATACTCAAAACAAAAAATAGTAATATTTCAAAAATTTCTTTATCTACAGGTAATGTGCCTCCAATAAAAGCCATGGGAACTGATCCTAGTAGATATGGAATTAATAATTTTAGGTTAAGGTTACCAGCCCTTATGTAATTGAAGCAATTTCCAGAAACTACAATTATATTGCAACTTAATGCTATTATTGGAAAAATATAATATGGTATTCCCCATATAAATAATAAAGCTAGATAAGTTGAACCACCACCAAAACCAACGCTAGCATATAATATTGCAGTTACAAAAAATAAAATTGATAATATAATCATTTTAAATAATTTAATTTATGAATGTAAATATAGCGCTTTTAACTGTAACAGACACTAGAACTTTTGAAAATGATAAATCAGGAGCAATATTAGTTAAAAAAATTGAAAAAGAAAAACATAATCTAATTGATAGAAGAATCTGTAAAGACAATAAAGATGATATCATTAAAGTCTTAAAAATCTGGATTAATCAAAAGAATGTTGATGTTATTATTACAACGGGAGGAACCGGATTGACGGGTAGGGATATAACACCGGAAGCAATAAATGAAATTGCAGATAAACATATCCCTGGTTTTGGTGAGGTCTTTAGAACAATAAGTTTAAAAACAGTTGGGACTTCAGCAATTCAATCAAGAGCCTGCGCAGTATTATCAAATGGGAAATATATATTTGCACTGCCAGGATCTTCAGGGGGTGTAACAGATGCCTGGGATTGTATTTTAAAATACCAACTAGACATTAATAACAAACCCTGTAATTTTGTTGAATTATTGCCTAGATTAAAAGAAAAATAAAAAATTAATTTTTTTTTCTAGTAGCCACATATACACCTAATGTAGCAATACTAAATCCAACTAAATCAATTGTACTTAAATATTCGTTTAAAAATATCCATGCCATTATCGCTGAAGTAGGTGGTATTAAAAAGAACATAGTCACAGTTTTGCTAGCAGAGCCCTTATGCAATAGGTACATGAATATTGAGAAAGCACCAAATGAAACTAAAAAAATTTGATGGCTCATAGCAACAATAAAAGTAGAATTAAAAACTATGAATGATTTTTCAAAAAATAAAACAATAAACCCATGAAAAAAAAAACCACCAATAGATTGATACATATTGCTTACTGGTAAGGGTAAATTGTAACTAATTTTTTTTTGCCACAAAGTTGCTAATGTTACCGATACTAAGGAAATAAATGCTGCTATAATGCCAATTGCAGGAAGGTTATAGCCAATATCAAAACCCAAAACTAAAATAGCACCAAAAAATCCTAGCAAAACTCCGACCCATTGTCTCCATGTTACTTTTTCATTTAAGAAAGGTCCTGCTAAAATATTAGTTAGTATTGGTTGAAGAGTTACTATTAAAGCCGTTATATTAGTTGGCAGACCATTAGAAACTGAAAAAAAAACTCCTCCCAAATAAATACCATGAAATAATATTCCACTTAAAATTGAACTAAATAAGTTTTTTTTTGAAGTAGAAATTTTGTATTTTTTAAAAATTGCAAATAAAAAAAAACCAAATGAAACAATTAAAAATCTGAAACAAAGAGCAGCAAAAGGACTACTATTATCTACTATAGGTTTGGTAGTTATAAATGCTGAAGACCAAAGAATAATAAATATCAATGGAAATAACCTAGACATAAAATGAAAAATATCTACTTTTGATATTTTTCTTTCCACTCTGAGTAAGGCATGCCGTAGATGTGCTCTCTAGCTTCAGGATCAGATATTATAACTTCTTTTTTTTCAGCTTCTTCACGGTACCATCTAGATATGCAATTTCTACAAAATCCGGCAAGATTCATTAAATCAATATTTTGAACATCTTTTCTTTCTTTTAGGTGATTAATTAATCTTTCAAAAGTAGCAGACTGCAATTCTTTTTTTGTATTATCATTCATAATTGGTTATTGTATTAATTGTTTATGAAACTTACTGGATCATATCAAATTAATCTAGAAAAACAAAAAGTATGGGAAGCATTAAATAACTCTGAAATATTAAAACAAGCAATACCAGGGTGTGAAGATTTTAAAAAAAATTCAGAAACAAAATTCACAGTAGCAGCTACTAATAAAATAGGACCATTTAATGCAAGCTTTACAGGAGATATAGAATTAAAGGATCTTGATCCACCAAATAGTTACAAAATAACAGGTTCAGGAAGTTCTCCTGTGGGATTTGCATCTGGGGAAGCTAATGTAACACTTGAAAGTTATGACGGAGGAACAAAGCTAATTTATGATGTTGAGGCAAATGTAGGAGGTAAAATTGCACAAGTTGGCTCAAGACTGATTGATATGTCAGCCAAAAAAATGGCAGACATTTTTTTTGGAAAATTTTCTAGTTTGATTGCTCCTCAATTAACTTCAGAAAAAACAGAAGTTGCTTATAAATCTAAAATAGAAAATATTAATAAAATTAAAAAAAAACCTTTAAATTTTTTTTTAATTTATACTGCCTTAGCTATTTCATTAGCAATTTTAGGGTATTATTTTCTATCATAAGTAGAAAATATATAATTTTTGATCTTGTGCTCAACTCATTGTTATGATGTAATTTATACTTAATCGAGAAGGAGAGAGCTTGATGAAAAAAGTAAATTTAGAAGTTAATGGTAAAAAAGTAAGTAAAGAAGTGCCTGATCATACAATCTTATCAGTTTTTTTAAGAGATAATTTAAATTTAACAGGAACACATGTTGGCTGTGATACCAGTCAATGTGGAGCTTGCGTTGTACATGTTGATGGAAAATCAATAAAAAGTTGCTCAACTTTAGCTGCCGATATTGATGGTTCAAAAGTAACAACTATTGAAGGCTTGGTTAAAGACGGAAAAATGCACCCTATGCAAGAAGCATTTAAAAAAATGCATGGTCTTCAATGTGGTTTTTGTACTCCAGGAATGGTTATGAGTGCAATTGATTTGTTGCAGAATAAAAACAATCCAAGTGATATAGAAATTAGAGAATGGTTAGAAGGAAATATTTGTAGATGTACCGGTTACCAAAATATAGTTGCTGCAGTTAAAGAGGCAGCTTCAAAAATGTAATTAAAGGAGAAGTAATATGGCCAGTTTAGTAGGTTCAAGAGTAGAAAGAAAAGAAGATAAAAGATTATTAACAGGAAAAGGAAGATACACTGCGGACATTAATATTGCGAACCAAACCTATGCTGTATTTGTAAGATCTCCACATGCAAGAGCAAAAATTAAAAAAGTAGATACATCTAAAGCTCTAAAAGCTTCAGGAGTGGCAAGTATTTTAACAGGTGAAGAAATTGCTACTGATAAAATTGGTGGTTTAATTGCGGGCTGGGCTATTAGAAGTGAAGATGGATCTGAGATGAAAGTACCAGCAAACCCTCCACTAGCAAAAGATAATGCAAATTTTGTTGGTGAGCCAATAGCTGTTGTATTTGCAGAATCTTTAGATGAAGCAAAAGCTGCTGCTGATCTAGTTAATGTTGATTATAAAATTTTAAAAGGTGTTGTCAATACAGCTACAGCCATGAAAGGTGAAGCTATTCATGATGGGATAGATAAAAACCTTTGTTACGATTGGTTATTAGGAGATAGAAAAGCAGTTGATGAAGCTTTCGCTAAAGCTGATAAAATCATAAAAGTAGATTTAATTAACAATAGATGCGTTCCTAATGCCATGGAACCAAGAGCTTGTGTAGTAGATTATAACACAGCTTCTGAAGAAATAACTTTATATACAACAAGTCAAAACCCACATCTTTCTAGATTGATAATGTCTGCCTTTGGTGGTGTGGCACCTGAAAATAAATTAAGAGTGGTTGCACCAGATGTTGGGGGCGGTTTTGGTTCAAAAATTAATGTTTACAATGAAGAAATAGTTTGTAGTTGGGCTTCAAAGAAAATTGAAAGACCTATTAAATGGGTTGCTGAAAGAACTGAGTCTTTCTTAACAGACACTCATGGAAGAGATCATGTTACTCATGCAGAACTTGCTGTTACAAAAGATGGTAAGTTTCTAGGTTTTAAAAATGAAACAATTGCAAACTTAGGAGCATATGCAAGAGTGTTTGGAACTGTTACTCCAACATATTTATTTGGTCCTTGTGCAACAGGTGTTTATATAATTCCTGCTGCATATTCTAATGTTAAAGCAGTGTATACTAATACTGCTCCTGTAGATGCATATAGAGGAGCTGGACGACCGGAAGCAACTTATACAATTGAACGACTGGTAGAAAAAACTGCAATGGAACTTGGTATTGATAGAACAGAAATAAGAATGAGAAATTTTCCAACTGAATTTCCATTTAAACAAACATTAGTACATACAGTGGATTCCGGTGATTATGTTGCGGGTTTAAAAAAAGCTAAACAAATGTCGGATTATGACAGTTTTGAAGTGAGAAGAAAAAAGTCAGAGGCTAATGGAAAGCTAAGAGGAATTGGAGTCTCGTCTTATTTTGAAGCTTGTGGGATTGCACCTTCTGCAGTTGTTATGTCATTAGGATGTGGAGTGGGACTATGGGAATCTTCAGAAGTTAGATTTAATCCAACAGGACAAGTTTCAGTTTTTACTGGAGCTCACAGTCATGGTCAAGGTCACGATACCACATTTGCTCAAATCGCAGCAGATGAGTTAGGAGTACCACTTGAAACAGTAGATGTAGTTCATGGAGACACTGACAAAGGAACATTTGGAATGGGGACTTATGGATCTAGATCATTGGCGGTAGGTGGAATAGCGGTTGTAAACGCATGTAAAAAAATTGTAGCTAAAGGGAAAAGAGTTGCTGCAAAAATGCTTGAAGTTAGCGAGAATGAAATAGACTTTAAAGATGGAGAATTTGTTGTAGCAAAATCAAATAAAAAGAAAACAATTGGTGAAGTTGCTTTTGCGTGTTATTTACCTGGCAGTAGAGACTCAGATTTTAAATCTCCATTACCAGAAGGTGAAGAGCCAGGATTAATTGAGACATCATTTTTTGATCCAGCAAACTTTTCTTTTCCAGCAGGATCTCATATTGCAGAAGTAGAAATTGATCCACAAACAGGGGAAGTTAAAGTTGAAAAATATACCGCTGTTGATGATTTTGGTAGAATTGTAAACCCTTTGGTTGTTGAGGGGCAAGTGCATGGCGGTATTGCTCAAGGAATCGGTCAAGCACTACATGAAAATACAAAATATGATGAAACTGGACAGTTAATTACTGCATCGTATATGGATTACACAATGCCAAGAGCAGATAATTTTCCTGAGTTTAAATTGGGCTTTACTTGTACACACGCAACATCAAACCCACTTGGAGTTAAAGGTTGTGGAGAGGCAGGAGCAATTGCTTCACCTCCAGCAATAATGAACGCTGTCATCGATGCATTGGGTGGACAAGAAATAACAATGCCAGCAACAGCAGAAAAAGTTTGGAAAGCTTGTAAGACATTGGAAAAATCTAACACTAAAGCAGCTTAAGGAGAAAAATATGAAAACTTTTAATTACCATTCACCGAAAAATGTTAAAGAGGCTTCAAAGTTAGCTTCAACTAGTTCAACTTTTTTAGCTGGTGGAATGACAAGTATTCCATCAATGAAATTAGGCTTAGCAAGTTATAAAGATGTAATTGATATAAAACATATCAAAAAATTATCTGGGATTAAAGTAAGTAGAAAATCTGTTATAATAGGCGCGACCACAAAACATGCTGAGGTAGCAAGTTCAAAGGAAGTAAAAAAAGCAATTCCATCTTTAGCTAAGCTAGCTGGAGGCATAGGTGATGCTCAAGTTAGAAACAGAGGAACAATAGGTGGCTCTATAGCAAACAATGATCCTTCAGCATGTTATCCCTCGGCTTGTATGGCACTAAATGCTATTATTTGTACTAACAATAGAAAAATAGAAGCTTCCAAATTTTTTAAAGGAATGTTTGAAACTGCTTTAAAAAAAGGCGAATTAATTGAAGCAGTTGAATTTCAAATACCTGATAAATCAAACTATCAAAAACATCCAAACCCTGCATCTAGATATGCGATAGTTGGTGTTTATCTAGCTAAACATAAAAAAGAAGTTAATGTGGCTGTCACAGGGGCAAAATCTTCTGTTTATATTGATAAAGATTTATCAAAAGCATTATTGTCTAGTTTTTCATCTTCAGTAATTGATAGGATGAAGTTGGATAGCTCAGAAATGAACTCGGACATACATGCTTCAGCAGAATTTAGAGCTAGTTTAGTTGCAACGTATGCTAAAAAAGCTGTAGAAGCCTGTTAACTATTTCAAACTTAATAATATTTGTTTAATATTAAGGAATGAAAAATTCATTTGATGAAAAAATTTTAGAAGAAGCAAATGATTGGGTAAAAGCTAATCAAAAAGTAGTCCTAGCAACTGTAATTCAAACCTGGGGATCGTCTCCTAGACCTATTGGGAGCAGGATGATTGTCAATGAAAATGGAGATTTTTCAGGATCAGTCTCTGGTGGTTGTGTAGAGTCTGTAGTTGTTAGAGAATGCATTGGGATCATAAAAGAAAACAAACTCTTTAAAAAAATAGAATTTAAAGTTTCGAATGAAAGTGCATGGGAAGTTGGTCTTGCTTGTGGTGGTGAGATTGCTGTTTATTTAGAGCAGGTAAACTAATGCAATTAAAAACTTTACAAGAAATTATAAAGAAGAAAGAAAGCAAAGCTGAGTTTGCAATTATTACAAATCTTGAAAATGCTAGTAGTGAAATATTTGAAGTAGGTAAACCAATTAGTAAAAATTTTAAAAAATATGTAGATCAAATAAATAGTTTTTATAAAAATAAAAAAAATGGAGTTATTGAAGACACTAATATATTTGTTGAGATATATATTAGACCAATAAAAGTTATTATTGTAGGAGCTGTTCATATTGCTCAATACCTTATAGATTATGCTAAAAGTTTAAATTTTGAAATAATTGTTATTGATCCAAGGGGATATTTTGCTACAGAACAAAGGTTTCCTAGAATAGAAATTATAAATAAATGGCCAGAACAAGCTTTTAAAGAGATTAAGACAGATTCAAATACGGCTTTAATAGCATTAACTCATGATCCCAAAATTGACGATCCTGCATTACAACACGCCTTAAAAAAAAATTTTTATTATATTGGTGCTCTAGGCAGTAATAAAACCCATGCAAATAGATGTGAGAGATTAAAAGAGGCAGGATTTAATGATGATGAAATAAAATTAATTCATGGACCAATAGGCATTAGTTTAGGTGGCAAGTCTGCTCCAGAAATAGCTATATCTATTATTTCTCAGTTAGTTTTAGAAACTTATAAAAAATGAAAAATATATCTTCAAAAAGAAATGCTTAAATGATTACAGCAATTTTACTTGCTGCTGGTCAGTCTAAAAGAATTCCTAAAGAAAATAAATTAATTAAAAAATTTAAAGGCAAACCTTTAATTAATCATATTTTATCTTCTTTAATAAAAAGTAGCGTTAATGAAATTATAATAGTTTTAGGCTTTGAATATTTAAAGGTTAAAAAAAAATTATTAAAAAGTAAAAAGATTAAGATTGTAATCAATAAAAATTATAAAAAAGGTATAGCTACTTCTATTAAAGTTGGTTTAAAAAAAATACCAAAAAAAAATAAAGGATTTTTGATTGCACAGGGAGACATGCCAAAAATTAACAAGACATTAATTAATAAAATAATTTTGTCAATTAATAACTCAGATAAAGAAATTTTTTTACCTAAATTTAAAGATAAAATTGGAAACCCAATCGGATTTAAACAATCTATGATTAAAAAAATTAAGAGAATCAGAGGTGATATAGGAGCTAAAAATATAATAAAGGAAAATAGTAATAAGATTAAATTTATAAATATTAACTCAAAATCAATATTAATTAACTTTAATATAAAAAGAGATTTTTAACATTAATTATTCTATTATATTCTTATGAATAACAAAGTTTTTGTCTCTTGTGCGGTAACAGGATCTGGAGATACTGCTAGTAAACATCCTAGTTTGCCTAAGACTCCAAAACAAATTGCTACAGCAGCAATTGAAGCGGCAAAAGCTGGAGCTGCAATTGCACATATTCATGTAAGAGAAGATGACGGCAAACCAAGTAGAAGATTAGAACTATACAAAGAAGTTATCGACATAATCAGATCAAGCGACACTGATGTAATTTTAAACTTAACAACTGGTATGGGAGGTGATCTTGATATTGGCCAAGGAGAAAATCCATTAGAATTTGGCCCATTAACAGATATGGCAAATGTAATGGAAAGAATTGCAAATGCTGAACAGTTTCTTCCTGAAATTTGTACATTAGATGCAGGAACTTTAAATTTTGGTGACAGCTCTACAATTACAGTTAATACACCAAACGATTTAAGAAAAGCTGCAAAAAAATTAAAAGAAATTGGAGTAAAACCAGAAATAGAAGCATTTGATTTAGGAAATATGTGGTTTGGTGCTCAACTTTACAAAGAAGAATTATTGAGTGATCCACCAATGTTTCAAATATGCCTAGGAATTCCATGGGGAGCTCCAGCAACTCCGTTAGCAATGCAAGCCATGATAGACATAATGCCAAAAGAAGGAATTTGGTCGGGTTTTGCAATTTCACGAAATGAAATGCCGTATGTAGCTCAAACAGTTTTAATGGGAGGAAACCCAAGAGTAGGTCTTGAAGATAATTTATATTTATCTAAAGGAAAGCTAGCAACTAATGCACAGTTAGTTGAAAAAGCTATAAGAATTATTGATGATCTTGGCTCATCAATAATGACACCCGCAGAAACTAGAGAAAAATTAAAACTTACTAAACATAAATAAATTTCATGTCATCTAAGATAAATAAGATTGCCGTGGTTGGAACGGGAGTTATAGGCACGGGTTGGATTATCAGAATGTTAGCACATAATAAAAAAGTTACAGCATTTGATTTAAATTTAAAAAAAAAATCTATATTGATTAAGGAAATTAAAAGAT
>Ga0209709_10002384_pt1 | contig 16494 bp, 16 predicted proteins | sample ArcticOcean_MG_C_2_FD_187435 | JGI IMG/M metagenome (GOLD analysis project Ga0209709, IMG submission 187435) | Marine microbial communities from western Arctic Ocean - ArcticOcean_MG_CB4_136 (SPAdes) (version 2) | ecosystem: Environmental > Aquatic > Marine > Oceanic | place: Arctic Ocean... | reverse complement strand
AAATAATTGATAAAAAAAAAAGATATAAAATAAGAAATTTCTTTTTTTTTGTATTTTTGTATACCAATATTCCTAGGGTAGAGAGAATAATAAAAACATAAAAATGATTAGAAGAAATTATAAAATCTCTAGTAATTTGAGGTTGTATATTGCAGTCATTATATAAAAAACATCCAAATATACTGCCAGGATATAGATAAAATATTATTAATATAAAGTTAGCAAGATAAAACCCTAGGCCTAAAATTTTTTGTATCATTTTTATAATAATTTTATTTATTTTATTAGTTTAATCAGTTATCAAAATATATCAAATGACACATTTAATATTAGTTAGGCATGGTCAAAGCAAATGGAACCTAGAAAAAAGATTTACAGGTTGGGTTGATGTAGATCTCACTGGCCAAGGAAAATTGGAAGCATGTAAATCTGGTGAATTTATTAAGGAATTAAGGATAAATATAGATTATTTTTATTCATCTTTTCAATTAAGAGCAATTAATACTCTAAAACTTATTCAAGATACTTTAAGAGATAGCAAAAAACCTATAAGAGCCTGGCAATTAAATGAACGACACTACGGCGCATTAACTGGTCTAAATAAAGATGAAATGACAGAAAAACTTGGTGAAGATAAAATTCATAAATTTAGAAGGTCTTGGAATATAAAACCTGATCCTCTAAGTAGAAATAACCCATATCACCCATTAAATATTAATATTTATAAAAAAATTCCAAAAGAAAAAATTCCAGATACAGAATCGCTTAAGGATACTTATGAAAGAGTAATAGAATATTATAATTCCAATATTCATAAACAATTATTAGAAAATAAAAATATAGTAATTTCAGCTCATGGAAACTCTATTAGAGCTTTATGTAAGTTTTTATTAAAGTTAGATAATAAAAATATATCTTTACTTGAAATACCCACGGGTAATCCACTTCTAATTAAGCTTAATTCAAAACAAAAAATTACTGAATGCAAATATTTAGATAAAGATAGAGCTAAGGATTTAATTGTTTTTTAATAGTTCTTTGTAAACTTCAAGATTTGTTAAATGATAAAAACTTTCTAGACTTTCATAGCCATATAGTTTATTTTTACTAATTAATTGACTCCAAACTTCTGATATTGAAAAATTACTAACAGAATATGAGTTAAATAGATTTTTGTTAATTATCTGACAACCTGTATAAATTAAATTATTTTGAAAATCTTTTTTAATTAAGTTTTCTAAGAGATTAAAATCTCCTTTTAATTTTTTATCAAAACTGAGATTTTTATTAGTTAATAAAAGTATATTTTGAATTTTGTTAGAAAAATAAAATTTTTCCATACTTTGTATTGTTTCTACGTAACTTCTATTCCATACAGTATCAGGGTTTAGTGTTAGAAAGTCTGATTCACTTGAAGAATTCATCATATTTAAAATTCCACCCCCTGTACTTAAGATTTTTTTTCCATCATTAATTATTTTAATATCTAAATCAAAATTTTTTACTCTAATAAAATTTTCAATTTTTTCTTTTAAATAAAAAGTATTTATTATTACTTTTTTTATTCCTAAAAATTTAATTAAATTGATGCAATTTTCAAGAAGTGTAATTTCATTAATTTTCAAAAGTGGTTTTGGCTCTTCTAATGTTAGAGGGTTTAATCGTCTTCCATAACCAGCACATAGAATTAATACGGTGCTAATTTTCATTTACGGTTCCGTATTTCTTTTGAAAAATTAAGATCTAATACTCTTTTAAGGTTATCAAATATTTTATTATTTTTTACTCTCAATTCTATTAATCTCCAAGCATAAGGTATTAACTTCAAATATTTTACCTTCTTATCCCTTACTGCTAACCTTGAAAAAATTCCTATTATTTTCATATTTCTAATTACTGATAATATCTCGAAATCATTTAATAAAATAACTTTATTAATTTTTTTTTTATTCAATTTTAAATAATAATTGTAAATATTATCTTTTAATTTTTCATTTGATTTAAACCTAACATCGTCAATTAAAGATGCCAAATCATAAGCTTTATTACCTATTAATGCATCTTGTGTATCAATAGTTCCTAATTCATTTTTATATTTCATTAAATTTGATACGTGGAAATCTCGATGAACAAAAGTGTCATTTTTAAACTTAAGATTTGATAGTAAAAATTTTATCTGTCTATTTATTTCAATATTAAGTTTTGGCAATTTTTTTTTAGATATATTTTTTTTTACATACCAGTCAGAAAATAATTTAGCCTCTTTAAATAACTTATTGCTCTCATAAGTTGGAACCTTATAATTTTTTCCATTAAAATTTTTAATTTTTTTTTGTTTAATTTTTTGAATCTTACTTAGTAAATCAATAGATTTTTTGTATAAATTAATTTTGTTACTTCTACTTTTTTTTAATAGTTTAAATACTGTATCATCACCAAAATCTTCAATTTCTATAAAGTTTTTTTTGTAATTTTCTTTATATAATTTTGGAGCTAAAATTTTATTCTCAATTAATAAACTATTTATAGCATCATATATTAATAAGTTCTTTTCTCTTTCTTTTGTGGCATAAACTATAATTGAATTTCTTTTATTATTTATTTTCCTATAAAAAGATCTGTATGATGCATCACCCTTAATCTTTTTTAATTTTGATTTATATAATCTCATTTAAATTTTCATTACTTAAACCTTTAATGGATAAAAATCTTTTGCTCATATCCTCTCCATATTTAAAAAATAGATCAATTTTATTATCAATTTTGTTATTAATTTTTTCAGGCCACTCAATTAATGTTAGGGTATCTTTTTGATTTTCTAATAATCCAATATTTTTTGTCTCTTGGCTACTTGTTAGTCTATATAAATCATAATGTTGGATTGTAAAAATTCCTACATCATACTCATTTACTAAATTAAATGTTGGACTTGTAACTTCTGTTTGGTTTCGATTATTTTTCACTTGAAGACAATTTACTAAATGTCTTATGAATGTAGTTTTTCCAACACCTATTTCTCCATGGAAAAAAATAATGTTACCTTTTTTTAGTATTTTCGAAAAATTTTTAGCTAATTCAGCTGTCTTAACTTCTAAAGATATATCTATTATTTCGCTATTAGTAGCGATATGCATCAGGTTTAAATGGACCTTCTGTTTCAACACTTATGTAGTCAGCTTGGTCTTTTGATAATTTTGTAAGTTTTGCACCTACTTTTTTTAGATGAAGCATTGCTACTTTTTCATCTAAAAATTTTGGTAGGACATAAACTTTATTTTCATAATTTTTATGATTATCCCAAAGCTCTATTTGTGCCATTACTTGATTTGTAAATGAAGCACTCATTACAAAACTTGGGTGTCCCGTTGCACATCCTAAGTTGACTAATCTACCTTTTGCTAAAAGTATAATTCTCTTTCCGGTAACCAATTCTATCTCATCAACCTCTGGCTTAATTTCTGTCCATTTATAATTTTTTAAAGCTTCTACCTGAATTTCATTATCAAAGTGACCAATATTACATAATATTGCTCTATCTTTCATATTTCTCATATGGTCTGCGGTGACAATATCTATGTTACCTGTTGCAGTTACAACGATATCTGCTTTATCGATTGCTTCATCCATTAAAACTACTTCATAACCTTCCATTGCCGCTTGAAGCGCACAAATCGGGTCTGCTTCTGTAACCATAACTCTTGCACCACTTTGCCTTAAAGATGCAGCACTACCTTTTCCAACATCACCAAAGCCTGCAACAATTGCAACTTTACCTGACATCATCACATCTGTAGCTCTTCTAATTCCATCTACTAAACTTTCTCTACAACCATATAAGTTATCAAATTTTGATTTTGTAACTGAATCGTTAACATTGATTGCTGGAATCATTAATGATCCATCTTTTTCCATTTTGTTTAATGCTTTAATCCCCGTTGTTGTTTCCTCTGAAACACCTTTTATTTCTTTTAACAAATCTTTATAATCGTTATGCATCATTGCAGTTAAATCACCACCATCATCTAATAGCATATTTGCTTTCCAATCCTTTTTTCCTTCAATTGTTTGCCTTATACACCATATGGCTTCTTCTTCAGTTTCACCTTTCCAGGCAAAAACTGGTATTCCTGCTTTAGCTATTGCTGCAGCCGCATGATCCTGTGTTGAAAAAATATTACATGACGACCATCTTACTTCTGCTCCAAGATCTACTAGAGTTTCAATTAAAACTGCCGTTTGGATTGTCATATGAAGGCATCCTAAAATTTTTGCACCCTTTAATGGTGTTTTTCCAGAATATTCTTCTCTTAATGCCATTAGTCCAGGCATTTCACTTTCAGCTATTGAAATTTCTTTTCTTCCAAATTCGGCTAGAGATATATCTTTTACTTTAAAATCATCCATTGCACGTTTTTATACAATAAAAATTTTATTAATCAACTTATGATTATGATTTAGGGAATACAATTTCTACATTTGCACCTTTTTGTGCAATATTATTAGAGGCATTAATAGTGGCGCCATGCAAATCTACAAGGTTTTTTACAATATTTAATCCTAAACCAGAATGTTCACCAAAATTGTCTGGTCTATTACTATAAAATCTATCAAATATTTTTTTTGTATTTTTTTCTTTGAATCCTTTACCTTCATCAATAACCTTTAGAATAATCTTTTCATGCCCATTTTTATAAATTTCGACTGAAATATTTTTATTATCATCACTAAATGAAATTGAATTATCTAATAGATTTGCAATAATTTGTTCTATTCTATTTTCTATTCCATTTATAAAATAATCTTCTTGGTTGTTTAACTCACTTAGAATTATCTTAATGCCTCTTTTTGCTTCATAAATATTATTAAAATCATCAACGACAGATCTTGCAATTAAATTAAGATTAATTTTTTTCATTTTTTCTTTACTTAGAGCCACTTCATCTTTTAACATTTGAGAATAGTCAGTGATTAATCTTTCAATTCTTTGAACATCATGATTAAGAATATCAATCAACTTACTTCTTTGAGTTTGATCTTCTGTCTCATGTAGTATCTCCGAAGCGCTTTTTAAAGATGTTAGTGGGTTTCTTATTTCATGAACTAAATCAGTTGAAAAATTTTCAGCATGGGAAATTCTTTTTTGAAGTTCATTTGTCATATCATCTAATGAAGTTGATAATGTTCCTAATTCATCATTTCTACTTTTGAGTTCATTTATATTTGTTTTTTTTCTACTCTTTTCTTTAATTATTTTTGTATAAGCCACTAAGTTTTTTATAGGTTTAAGAAAATATCTGTTTAAAACAAATGAAAATATAAAAATTACTATTCCAACAAAAATTGCAGTTCTTAATATAAAAGTTTTTCTTTCATTAATTGCAGATCTAATATCATTAGCATTTTCAGAAATTGCTAAATACCCAATATTTTTTCCATCTAGTGTTACATTTTTTACAGTTGTTAATAGAATTTGGTCGTACCCATCTTGAGTGAAAGTAAATGGCTCTCCATAGTCTTTTGACCATGAATAATTTGTCAAAATATCTTCTAAAGAAACAGTTTTTTCTCTATTTATGTCTTTTTTTTTTATTATTTCTTTACTTTTTTCTTTATTCAAAATTTCTAACTGAACAATATCTAGTCTATTAGAAAAAGATCTTGGATCTAAATCTAGTGTATCTGTATCTCCGACTAAATTAAACTGATTATCAAATAGAATAACTCTATCTAAATTTTGAAATAAAAACCTTGTTGAAAATAAAAACCTTCTAACATCTTCTTCTTCAAATTTAATATTTAGTCTTAGAATATGGTCAATTGTATTATCTATTATTTGAATATGCTTAGTTATTTTTTTTTTAATTAAATTTGGTTTAACATTTCCAATATATGAAAGGGTTAAGCTGCCAATAACTAAAAAGGTTATTAAATTAATAAATAAAAACTTTTTTAAAATAGATAAACTTTTAAGAAACTTGCTGAGCATTAACTAACATTCCATCTGTATCCACTACCATACCTTGTTTCTATTGCCGTGAATTCAGGATCAACTTTCTTAAATTTTTTTCTAATTCTTTTAACATGGCTATCTATAGTTCTGTCTTCAATATCGGTATCTTCTCTATAAGCAATGTCCATCAATTGAGCTCTTTCCTTAATTATGCCCGGTCTCTTAGCTAACTCTTTTACTATCAAAAATTCTGTTGTAGTAAGTTTATCAGGGAGTTGTTTACCATTCCATTCACATTCAAGTTGTGAAGGATCAAGTTTGAGTAAGCCATGGGAAATAATGCTTTTTGTTTCTTCAAGATTAATATTAATATCTTTTTTTCTAAGTTGAACTCTAATTCTTTCAATTAAAACTTTTATGGAAAATCCCCCAGATTTTTTTATAAAATCATCCGCTCCTAACTTTAAGCCCAGCAACTCATCTATCTCATCATCTTTTGATGTCAAAAAAATTACTGGTAGTGACGTTTTTTTTCTTAATTTTTTTAAAAGTTCCTCACCATCCATTTTTGGCATCTTGATGTCAATGACTGCTAGATCAGGTGGTGATCTAGTTAGGCCAATTAACGCACTCTCTCCATCTATGTAGGTTTGAACTTTAAATCCTTCTTTTTCCAGAGCAATACTTATGCTTGTAAGTATATTTCTGTCATCATCTATTAGAGCAATTGTTTGTGTGTTCATAAACTACTTTAAAAATACTAAATTGTTCTAATTTAGGCAATGTCTTTAAATTAATGAAGTATACCCCAATTATTACCTACATTAATGTCTACCGTTAAAAGTGTTGAAAACGAGTGTAAGTCACTTTCTGTAACACTGGTCATTTCCTCTTTTATAATCTTAGTTATAGTTTTGACTTCTTTTTCTGGGATTTCAAAAATTAATTCATCATGTATTTGTAGTAATATTTTTGATTTATTATTTTTTATACTTTCAAATTTCTTATTAAGCCTAATCATTGCAAGTCTCATTATTTCTGAGGCAGAACCTTGGATGGGTGCATTAATTGATGCTCTTTCCTGAAAATTTCTTACATTAAAATTCTTATCATTAATTCCATTAAAATGTGATCTACGTCCAAAAATATTATTTACATAACCACTTTTTCTACAAAATTTAATTGTGTCATCCATATAAATTTTTATTTCTGGAAATCTTGAAAAGTAAGCATTTAAAAAATTATCTGCCTCATGATTTGAAACATTGATTTGTTTTGCAAGCCCATATTGAGATATTCCATAAATAATACCAAAATTTATTGCTTTAGCTTTTCGTCTCATATCTTGATCAACTTTTTTTATATCAACATCAAATACTTGGCTTGCTGTTAATGAGTGAATATCTTCATTATTTTTAAATGCTTTTTTTAACTCTTTAACACCTGCTAGATCTGCTAAAATTCTCATTTCAATTTGGTTGTAATCTGCTGAAATTAAAGTGAAACCTTTTTCAGCTATAAATGCTTTTCTTATGTCTTTGCCATCCTCTGATTTAATAGGAATATTTTGTAAATTTGGGTCGCTAGAAGCAAGCCTTCCTGTTGTTGTGGCTGCTAATAAAAAAGAGGTATGCACTCGTTTTGTAGTTGGATTGATATGTTGAGGCAGAGCATCTGAATAAGTATTTTTAAGCTTAGATACCTGTCGCCAATCTAAAATTAATTGAGGAAATTTATGTCCTTTAAATGCTAGGTCTTCAAGCACACTTGCATTTGTTGCAAAGCTTCCTTTTCTAGTTTTTTTAAGCACAGCAATTTTTAGATCATTATAAATAATTTCACCTAATTGTTTTGGTGAGGCAATATTAAATTCTTTTTTTGAAATTTTAAAAACTTCTTTTTCTAATTTATTAATTTTTTTCTCAAATTTTTCAGACAATACTTTTAAAAACTTACTGTCAATTTTTATTCCTTCAATTTCCATAAATGCTAATATTTTAATTAAAGGCTTTTCAAAAATTTCATAAATATTTGTTAATTTTTCTAATTTAAGATTTTTGCTGAAAATTCTGTATAACCTGTATGTAATATCAGCATCCTCAGCTGCATATTCCATCGCTTTATCCAGCTCTACATCACTAAAATTTATTTCTTTTTTTCCAGTTCCAACAATTTCTTTAAATGAAATCGTTTTATGTTGTAGGTGAATCTCAGATAAGGTGTCCATGTTGTGTCTGTTTTTTCCAGCATCTAACACGTAAGACATTAACATTGTGTCCTCCATTGAATTCATGTTAATCCCCTGTTTAAATAAAATAATAAAATCAAACTTAATATTTTGACCAATTTTTTTTACACTCTTGTCTTCTAAAAGTGGTTTTAATTTTTTAATTACAGTCTCTTTTTTTAAACATCCCTTAAAATTATGGCCTATTGGAATATAGCAAGCTTTACCGACCTTGGTACTTAATGAAATACCCACTAAGTCTGCCTGATGTGCATCCAGCGAATTTGTTTCAGTATCAATTGCTAGCTCACCAGCCTCTTCTGCTTCATTAATCCACTCATCTATTTCTTTTTCATTAGTAATTAAATAGTAATTTTTTTTACTTACGCTTTGTTGTTTTTTCTGAGGTATCGTTTCTATTATGGTTTCTTCTAATTCAGACTCTCCATATGCCGAAATAACAGAGCTAAGAAGTCTATTAAATTCCATTTCTCTTAAAAATTTATGTAACTTATCTTTATCAATTTCTTTTAGGTAGAATTCTTCTATCTTTCTTTCGACTGGAACATCCTTCATTAGTGTCACTAATTTTTTACTAATAATTGCTTTATCTTTATTTTCTATAAGCGTTTCTCTTCTTTTGTTTTGCTTTATTTCTTTTGCATTATCTAACAATTTTTCTAGTGTACCATACTTATTAATAAGTTCTGCTGCAGTCTTCACGCCTATTCCTGGAACTCCAGGGACATTATCACTGCTATCACCTGCTAATGACTGTACATCAATAACTTTTTCTGGGCCTACTCCAAATTTAGCTACTATATCTTCTGGTGTTATAAATTTATTTTTCATTGGATCAAATAAACGAACATCTTTTCTATATAATTGCATCAAATCTTTATCGGAAGAGACTATTGTTACCTTTGCACCCTTCGCTATAATTTGTTCTACATAAGTAGCTATTAAATCATCTGCCTCGTAGTTTGGAAGATCAACAGATGGTAGATTAAAAGCGACTACAGACTTTCTTATGTATTCGAACTGTGGTGCCAAATCATCTGGTGCTTCAGATCTATTTGCTTTGTAGTCTGAATAAATTTCATTTCTAAAAGTTTTTCTAGCTGCATCAAAAATTACTGCAAAGTGTGTTGGTTTTTGAAGATTTTCATTTGATTTTGAATCCTCTAATAATTTAAATAGCATGCTACAAAAACCACTAACTGCACCTACGGGTAAACCGTCGCTCTTTCTTGTTAGGGGTGGAAGCGCATAATAAGCTCTGAAGATATAACCAGAACCATCTATTAAATAAAAATGATCTGATTTTTTTATTTTATCCATTAAATAATATTATCTTAATTATTTTAAATACTATAAATGTATTAACGCACATGGAGCAAAAAAATATACTTTCTGTTAAAAACCTAAAAAAAATTTACTCTAGTAAGCAAGCTGAGGATAATTGTGCATTAAATGATTTAAACTTAGACGTGAAAGAAGGAGAAATTTTTGGTCTTCTTGGACCCAATGGTGCAGGCAAAACAACATTTATAAATATCTTAGCTGGAACAGTAATAAAAACAGCAGGACAAGTAAGTGTGTGGGGTTTTGATTTAGATAAAAACCCAAGACAAGTTAGAGCTTCAGTTGGAATAGTGCCTCAAGAAGTAAATCTTGATCCATTTTTTAGCCCAAGAAAATTATTAGAATTACAGGCTGGTCTTTATGGAATTGAGGAAAAAGATAGAATTACAGATACTATTCTAGAATTAGTGTCTTTAGAAAAACAGGCTAATAGCTATGCCAGAAGTTTATCTGGTGGAATGAAAAGAAGGTTATTAGTGGCCAAAGCCTTAGTTCATCAACCTCCAATAGTTTTTTTGGATGAGCCTACGGCTGGGGTTGATGTGGAACTAAGACAAAATTTATGGAAAAATGTAAGACTACTTAACAATCTTGGTGTGACTATTATTCTGACAACACACTACCTTGAAGAAGCTGAAGAGATGTGTGATAGAATAGCTATTCTTAATAAAGGAAATATAGTTGCTTTGGATAGTACAAAAAACCTCCTAGATAGAATTCAAACAAAAAAAGTAACTTTTAAGACAGATAAAATAATTGATATTAAAGATCAAGATCTGGACTCTTTAAAGATAATATCAAAATTGGATATGGATGTTTGTGTATCTTATGAAAAAAGCAAAATTCACATGGAAGAATTGATTGATTTAATTAAGAAAAATAACACAAAAATTATAGATATATCTACTGATGATGGTGATTTAGAGGATGTTTTCTTAAGATTAATAAAGAGCTAGATTATTATAATAATAAATAGTAAATTTATTGCAATGGAAATTCTTAAAACAAATTCAATTCAAAAAGCTTTAAAAATATTTACTCTAATATTCTTAGGAACAATCGCATTAACTATTTCTGCTAAGATAAAAATACCCTTTTACCCAGTGCCAATGACGATGCAAACTTTTATTGTACTTTTCTTAGGAATGGCATTTGGATATAAAATTGGTCTTGCAACAGTTGGTGTATATTTATTTGAAGGAATAATTGGAATTCCAGTATTCTCTAATTCACCCGAAAAAGGTATTGGTTTAATTTACTTCACAGGCCCAACAATGGGTTATTTGATAGGGTTTTTATCTGCAGTATTTTTTGCAGGATACTTAAATTTAAAAAATAATATTTTTATGACTTTTGGTAAATTAATACTTGCTGTTTCAACCATCTATTTACTTGGAGTTCTTTGGCTTGGGACTTTAATTGGATGGGACAAGCCAATACTCCAATTAGGTGTTACACCTTTTTTATTAGCTGAATTATTTAAAATCTGCCTGTTAACTTTGTTGGCTAAAAAAATTTTTAAGTTTAGAAAATTTACCTAGGTGATCTTTTAGATAATATTCTTTGCAAGGTCCTTCTATGCATCTTAAGTCTTCTGGCTGTCTCAGAAACATTTCTATTACATAATTCAAAAACTCTATGGATATGTTCCCACTTAACTCTATCTGCTGACATGGGATTTTCTGGTGGTTCAGCTTTTTTCTCTGGATCTGCCAATAATGCTTTTTCAACGTCATCAGCATCTGCTGGTTTTGCAAGATAATCAATAGCACCCTCTTTAATTGCTGCTACGGCTGTTGGTATATTTCCATATCCAGTTAGCATAATTATTCTACTACTTGCGTTGTTGGCTTGTATTTGCTTTACAACCTCTAGCCCATTTCCATCAGCCAGTCTAAGGTCGACTACAGCAAAACCTGGTTTTTTCTCTATTACTGTTTGAATGCCTTTTTGTACACTCTCAGCTTGAAAGACCTCAAATCCTTTTTTTTCCATTGCTCTAGCAAGTCTATCTCTGAAAGGGTTGTCATCATCAACAATTAACAAGGATTTGTTGTCAAAATCACTTAGTTTTTTTAAATTAGCTAGTTCAACCATATTATAAATATGGTGCTTAATTTGCTAATTTCAATACCTATTATTTGCTTTACATTAATTAACTATTGCCTTAATTGCATAATTTATATGAAAGTTTTTAAGTATTTAAAAACTTTTTTTTATTAAATTTTTTTTGGGGACATATGAAATGCAAAAATTTAAAACAGTTGATGAGCTTATTAATCAACTAAAACCGGAAAAACCTATTTATTGTATTAGAAAAAAATCGATACAATTAGCTTCTACATATTTTAGAAATAAGTTTCCTGGCAAGGTATTATATGCCGTAAAAACTAACTCACATCCTGAGGTCTTAAAAACAATAGTGGAGAGTGGAATTGAAAACTTTGATGTAGCCTCTATTCAAGAAATTAAAGATATAAGAGCAATTAACCCTAATGCAAAATGCTCATACATGCATACGGTTAAAAGTAGAGAAAATATCAAAGAAGCTTACTTTAATTATAACATTAAAGCTTTTTCTTTGGACACTAAGGATGAATTAGTAAAAATTATTGAAACAACTAACCAAGCAAAAGACCTTGAGTTATTTGTGAGAGTGGCTGTTTCAAATGAACATGCTGAAATAGATTTATCAAAAAAATTTGGGGCATCAATATCTGAAGCGACTGGGTTGTTAAGATTAACAAAGCAATATGCAAAAAAAATAGGCTTAAGTTTTCACGTGGGATCTCAATGCATGCATCCTATTTCATATGCAAAAGGGATTGTTGACATTGGAAATATAATAAAAAAAACTAAAATTGTTCCAGATTATATTAATATTGGTGGTGGATTTCCTGCAATCTATCCTGATCTTGTACCTCAATCTTTAGATAGTTATTTTGAAGAAATAAAAAAAGGTTTATTAAATTTAAAATTAGAAAAACTTCCTGAAATGCTATGCGAACCTGGAAGAGCACTAGTTGCAGAAAGTGGGTCAACAGTTGTAAGAGTAAATCTAAAAAAAAAACAAAAACTTTATATAAATGATGGAACATATGGAACACTTTTTGATGCTGGTACACCAAACATGGTTTACCCTTCTCGTTTAATTAAAAATGGAAAAACAATATCAAAAAAATTAACTGCTTTTAATTTTTATGGACCTACATGTGATAGCATGGACTATATGAAGGGGCCATTTTTACTTCCACATAATATTAAAGAAAATGACTACATTGAATTAGGTCAACTTGGTGCGTACGGTTTAACCTTTAGAACTCAGTTTAATGGTTTTTATTCAGATGAAATTTATGAAGTGGAAGATGAACCCATAATGACACTGTATGGTAAAGACAGAAATAAAGATATATTAGTTGCTTAATGTCAGAAAATAAAAATTTAACTCATAATAGCAAAAAAGAATTCTTACAAAATCCCGTAGAACACATCGATATCACATCATTTGATGCAAGAAAAATAATTTCCTCAATGGAAAAAATGTCTTTTGTTTCAAGAGAGACGGCAAATGCAGCCAATATTTTCAATGAAATGATTCAAGATAAGGATTGCACTATTTTTTTAACACTAGCAGGATCAACATCTGCTGCAGGGTGTATGAATATTTATAAAGATTTAGTTAAATACAATATGGTTGATGCGATTATTGCTACAGGCGCTTCAATAGTAGACATGGATTTTTTTGAAGCTTTGGGTTTTAAACATTACCAAGGTTCACAGTTTCAAGACGATACTGAATTAAGAAAAAACTATATAGATAGAATTTATGACACATATATTGATGAGGAAGAGTTGCAAGAATGTGACAAAAGAATATGTGAGATAGCTGACACGCTGGAACCAAGAAGTTATACCTCAAGAGAATTCATTCATGAAATGGGGAAATATTTAAAAAAATATTCTAAAAAAAAAGATTCATTAATTGAAACAGCATATGACAAGAATGTTCCTATATTTTGTCCAGCATTTACAGATTCGAGCGCTGGTTTTGGTTTGGTAATTCATCAAGAGAATAATCCAAAAAACCATATTACTATTGATTCGATTAGAGAACTTCGTGAATTAACAGAAATAAAAATTCAGTCAAAAGGTTCTGGTTTATTCATGATTGGAGGAGGAGTTCCAAAAAATTTTGTTCAAGATACTGTTATCTGTGCTGAGCTTTTGGGAAAAGAAGTTGAGATGCATAAATATGCAGTACAAATTACAGTAGCAGATTCCAGAGATGGTGCATGTAGTAGTTCGACATTAAAAGAAGCAAGTTCATGGGGTAAAGTAGATATTGCGAAAGAACAAATGGTTTTTGCAGAAGCAACTAGTGTTTTACCTTTGATTGCAAGTGATGCTTATCACAAAGGTGATTGGAAAAATAGAACGAGAAAAAGCTTCTCAAAAATATTTAAATAAAATTGAAATATCTTTCTAATAAAAGTGGATTTCTTGGAATTGACAATGATGTTAATTTCAAAGAAAAAGTAGTCGTTGTTCCTTTTGGTCTAGAGAAAACTGTAAGTTATGGTGGCGGTACTCGAAATGGTCCTAAAGAAATTATTAAAGCCTCACATCAAGTTGAGTTATATGATGAAGAATTACATTGCGAACCCTATAAGAAAATTGGAATTAAAACTTTAAAACCATTTAAAATTGATAAGGATATTAAAAAAGCATTAAAAAAAATGTCTGATATAAATCAAGAAATATTGAATAAAAAACTGTTTCCGATTACTTTTGGTGGGGAGCACTCAATAACACCAGGATGTATTGCTCCATTTGTAAAAAAATATAAAAAAATTTGTTTACTGCATTTTGATGCACACGCAGATTTAAGAGAAAGTTATAATGGTGAAAAATTTTCGCATGCTTCAGCTATTAAAAGATGTCTAGACCATAAAAATGTGTCCTTAATTTCATTTGGAATCAGAAATATATCTCAAAGTGAAATACCTTTTTTAAAAAAAAATTCGTCTAGAATTAATATTTTTTGGGCAAAAGATAAAAAAAATTGGGACTTAAAGAAATTTAAGAAAATGATAAAAAATAAAACTGTTTATCTAACTTTTGATGTAGATGGATTAGATTTAAGCATAATGCCAGCAACAGGAACTCCAGAACCTGGTGGATTGTTATGGGATGAAACTTTAAATATTATAAGAATAGCTGCTAAAAATTCTAATATTGTTGGTGCAGATATAAACGAACTCTCACCAATAAAAGGTTTTAACTCTTACAATTTTCTTGTAGCGAAACTTGCTTACAAAATTCTATCTTACAAATTTTTATATTAAACTTTAGAGGCCTTAAGTGTTCCTAGTAATAATCTAAATGGAATTAACATTAGTAACGCAACTAATACTTTAACTGCCAAGTCTCCTAGAGATAAAGTTACCCAAGGAATGCCTGTTGCATAAAAAGATATTGAAAAAAACAAAAAAGTATCGATTGTAGAACCAATTAATGAAGAGGTTAATGGTGCCACAAACCATTTCTTTTTTTTTAGTTTATCAAAAATTTGAACATCTAATAATTGTGCAACTAAAAATGCTGTACCAGATCCAATCGCTATTCTAACTGAAATTAAATCTTCAAAATTTGTTGAAAAAAATAATGTAAATACAATTCCTATAACAAATCCAATATATACAATTTTTCTAGCAATAATTTTACCATAAAACCGATTCGCTAAATCTGTAATCAAAAATGCAATTGGATAACTAAATGCTCCATAGGTTAGTATTTCTTCTAGGCCATAATATATGATTGGAAATTGTACTAAATAATTTGAAGCTAAGACAACAACTCCCATTATAAATGAGAGCAGTATAAAAAACTTTTTCATTAAGCTGATTTACTAGTGGATACTTTCGGTGTTTTTTTTATGAATGGTGACTTAATTAATATGTTTTTTTTTAATTTTTGTAGTCTTGGTGATATATTTTTATTTCTTGCTGTTTTTAAAATCTCGTCAAAAGTACCTTTTTTATCAACACATCTCATGCCTGCGTTACTTACAGTCAACGTCAAACTTCTTTTTAAAAGTTCACTTGTAAATTTAGTTTTTTTTAAATTCGGTAAAAATCTTCTATTGGTCTTATTGTTAGCATGACTAACATTATGACCTTTCATAGGTATTTTACCGGTTAATTCACATTTTTTAGACATAATATTTAGAGACTATATAAGATGAGTTAGTGACCTCGTCAAGTTTATTAGCCTTAATTAGACTGTTTCTTCCCTATTATTTCTCTAAAATTCTTAATCCCATCATCAATTAATATTTCTTTTAGCTCTTTTTTTATCTTTCCAACAATATTAGGACCTTGAAAAACCATACCAGTGTATAGCTGAACATAGCTTGCGCCAGCTAAAAACTTTTTATGTGCACTTTCCCCTGAGTCCACACCACCTACTCCTATAATTTCAACTTTGTTTTTTAATAATTTATAAAACTTACTTATTAATTTATTAGCTTCTTCTTCAAGAGGTTTTCCAGATAAACCACCTTTTTGATGTTTCAGTATATTGTTTAATTTTTCTCTGTTTCCAGCAGTTGTATTTGAAACAATTATTGCACTTACTTTATGGTCTAACAATATTTTACTTAATACTTCTATTTGTTCGTCTGAAATATCAGGAGAAATTTTTATAACAATTGGTATTTTAGATTTAAGTTTAACTTTTTCTTCTTGAACTAAATTGATTAATTCATCAAATTTATTTTCATCATGAAAATTTCTTAAATTTTCTGTATTAGGTGAGGAAATATTAATTGTAATATAATCAGCAATATCATGAAAAGTTCTAAGCCCAATTAAATAATCATTTAACCTATTATCACTATCTTTATTGGGACCTACATTGATTCCCAATAAACCTTTATTTAAATCAGACCGAA
>Ga0209709_10002383_pt1 | contig 16495 bp, 16 predicted proteins | sample ArcticOcean_MG_C_2_FD_187435 | JGI IMG/M metagenome (GOLD analysis project Ga0209709, IMG submission 187435) | Marine microbial communities from western Arctic Ocean - ArcticOcean_MG_CB4_136 (SPAdes) (version 2) | ecosystem: Environmental > Aquatic > Marine > Oceanic | place: Arctic Ocean... | reverse complement strand
CTTTGGTATGACGACTATCGTTGCTGACGACAATAGATTGCTTGGCGTTTTTACCGACGGTGACTTGCGCCGCGTGATCGATCAAAAAATCGACATCACCAACGCTCTGATGGCCGACGTGATGTCCGGTAATCCCAGAACGATTAGTCGCGAAATTCTTGTGGCTGAGGCCCTGACAATTATGGAGAACGCAGCCATTACTGCACTGATTATTCAAGATGAAGATCATCGCCCCGTTGGTGTGCTGCATATGCACGATATTTTGCGCGCAGGAGTGGTATAAATGGCTGACAATATTCCATTTTCCGTTATTGAAGCCGCCAAAAAGATTAAACTCTTGCTGCTGGATGTCGATGGCGTCCTGACCGATGGTCGACTCTATTACGGTAATAGCGGCGAAGAGATGAAAGCCTTTAATATTCAAGATGGGCTGGGCATCAAGCTGCTTCAGAGAGCTGAGGTGCAGGTGGGGATCATCACCGGTCGTGTATCATCGCTATTAGAACACCGAGCAACCGAACTTGGCCTTCACCCCGTAGTGCAGGGCCGTGAGGACAAACTCACCGCTCTCCAAGAGTTAATGCAAACCATGGATATTAAATTGGATGAAGTAGCCTTTGTAGGCGACGATCTACCCGACTTAGCAGTCATTCGACGAGTGGGTCTGGGCATAACACCAGCCAATGGCAGTAGCACGCTGTCTTCGCAGGCGCACTGGCAAACCAGCAAGCGAGGCGGTGATGGTGCGGTCCGCGAAGTCGCCGAAATGATTCTTTTCGCGCAAAATAAGCTTTCATCCATACTGGCTGCCTATCAATGATCAATCATGCCCTCTTTAGCGCATTCTTAGTTTTGTTTGTTGGCGGGTTTTTGCTGGTGTGGGACTCATCCCCAGATTCGTTTATGCGCAATCAAAGTCCACAAGTCGACAGTACCCCCCGTGCTGACAGCTATATGACAGAAATAATTAGCCGTCAATTCTCTGACACGGGCAAAGAGAAATTCATTCTCTCAGCGCACAAAGTAGAGCTATTTTCAAACACATCTGAGACGCTACTAACGGAACCTGAGCTGATCTCATTTCGTCACAAAGCCGGCCTAGCAAAAACAAAGACGGTTAGAATCAATGCTAAAAATGGCGCTTTAACTGGTACAGGTGAGATTTTAACGCTAACCAACAACGTTGTCGCGACTGTTGAGGCCGCACAAGGCAAGACACAGCTTAATACAGAGCGCTTGGTATATGTTCCCTCCAGTGAAACTGCGTCGACAGCGGCACCCTTTGACCTCCTCAGCCCACAGGTTAAAATATCAGGAAAGGGTTTAGAAGCCGATTTCTCCAACCAAAAATATACGTTTAAATCAGAGGTCCAGGCCGTACATGAGCCCATTTAAAACGATTTTGGGGTTAGCACTTTTGCTCTGCTGTTTAACTGCATCGGCAAATATGACAGATCGCCAGCAGCCCATCACAGTTGATTCAGACTTTGCTGAGCGAGACGAAAAAACAGGCCTGACCGTCTATCGCGGCAATGTGGTTGCCCGGCAGGGAAGCCTTCTTATAGAAGGCGACGTGATAACCATCGTCTATGAAAATAACCGGGTTATTCGCATCCTTTGCGTGGGGTTGCCCGCGCACTTTGAACAGGAAACTAGCACAAAAGGGGAGATGGTTACAGCGTATGGTGAAAGCATTGAATATCTACCCATTGCAGAAAAAATTAAATTGGAAAAAAATGCGTCCATCAGTCAAAAAGGCACCTTGATCAAAGGCGACGTGATTGATTATGACCTGGCAAATGAAACATGGAAGGCTAAAGGTGACACCAGCGGCAATGTCGGCGGAAAAACACGCATACAACTCATAATACCAGCTGCAAACCAAAAATCTCAAGACACTAACGACGACGATACAGAGAAAGAAAGCGGGGAGATTACCCCCTGATGGCAACCTTAGAAGCACATAATTTAGCCAAATCCTATGGTAGAAAAACAGTAGTCAAAGATGTCTCTCTATCGGTAAAGCAGGGCGAAATTGTTGGATTGCTGGGCCCTAACGGCGCAGGCAAGACTACCTGTTTTTATATGATTATCGGTTTGGTGGCTCAAGATGGTGGCACTGTTTTAATCGATGATCAGGATATCACGAACCTTCCCATGCACGGCCGAGCCCGTCGCGGACTGGGCTACTTGCCTCAGGAACCCTCCGTTTTTAGAAAACTGAGTGTAGAAGACAACATTTTGGCCATTTTGGAAACGCGGAAAGATATGACTCGCCAACAGCGTAACCACAAACTTGAAGAGTTGATGGACGAATTCCATATTTCCCATCTAGCCAAAAATATCGGCATTAGTCTATCTGGTGGCGAGCGCAGGCGAGTGGAGATAGCACGCGCTCTGACCACTGATCCGCAATTTATCTTACTGGATGAGCCCTTTGCTGGCGTCGACCCAATATCCGTTAACGATATCAAAAATATCATTCGCCACCTTCGAGACAAAGGTATTGGTGTGCTGATTACAGACCATAACGTTCGTGAAACTCTAGACATCTGTCAACATGCCTACATTGTTGGTGAGGGGCACGTGATTGCTGAAGGGACCACCGAACACATCCTAAATGATGATAAAGTACGAAAAACATATCTTGGAGAGGATTTTAGACTGTAATAGCGCAATATATTGCAATTGGTGATTGCCAGTCATAGCTTCTCGGCACTAAAATTGCATCCAGATCAACTGGAAAGATAAATCATCTATGCGCCCAAGCTTACAGCTAAAAATTAGCCAACAGCTTACTATGACGCCGCAGCTGCAACAGGCCATTCGGTTACTGCAGCTGTCGACCCTTGAGTTGCGCCAAGAGATTGTAGAGCAACTCTACAGCAACCCCCTTTTAGAAGTTGACGAGGAAACTCACGACTCCGCCGCGGGCATTGATGGCAATAACAGAGAGAGCAACAGCTCCGTTGACAGGATCGATGAATCCAGTGATGTAGATTTTAATTCCGATGATCCCAGTCTCTATGTCGCCGCTTCTGAAGCTTCTGAGCCTGCAGTAACAGAGACTGAAGCGGACAATACTTGGAATCATGAAGGACTTCAGGATCTCCCGGTCGATGCTAGCTGGGATGAGGTTTACAACGTTCCGGCTCCAACAGCCAGTAGCGGCGGGGAAGTTAATCTGGATCAGGTTTACCAGGTAACAGAATCACTGCAAGACCATCTTCATTGGCAGCTCAATCTGACACCATTTTCAGACAGAGATCGTGAGATTGCCGAAGCCTTTATCGACGCCATTGATCAAACAGGTATGATTAGCCAACACCTGAGTGATATTGTTGCTCATATCGACTATGAAGAGCCGGAAGATGGGCTTCTCGAGGACGAATTAGTCGCCGTATTACATCGACTGCAGCAGTTCGACCCGCCGGGTATCTTTGGGCGTAACATTAGGGAATCGCTGCTCATTCAACTCAATCAACTCAGCCCAGAGACCGAGTACCTCATTGTCGCAAAATGTCTTGTGACCGATTTTCTCAATGATATTGCCTCAATGGATATGGCCCGGCTAACTAAAAAGACCGGTTACAGTACTGACAATATTCAGGGGGCTCTGCAGTTAATTCGTAGCCTGAATCCCCGCCCGGGTGAAACGCTGGCCAGCAATGCAGCCGAATATATTGTGCCCGATGTCTATGTAGAAAAAGTCTCTGGTCGCTGGCGTGTGCGACTTAACGATAGCAGTATGCCGCGGCTCCGTATCAACGACACCTATAGCAATCTTATAAAACGCGCCGACAATAGTGAGGACAACCAGTTTTTAAAGACCAATCTGGCTGAAGCCCGCTGGTTTTTGCGCAGCCTGGAAAGCCGTAATGAGACCCTGATGCGGGTAGCAATGACGATCATTGACCTACAGCAGGGGTTTCTCGATCATGGGCCAGTGGCCATGAAACCCATGGTTCTAGCAGACATTGCCACGAAACTTGAGCTCCACGAGTCCACAATCTCCCGAGTGACTACCACTAAATATTTGGCCACGCCTCAAGGGGTCTTCGAACTCAAATACTTCTTTTCCAGTCATGTGGGAACATCTGGCGGTGGAGAGTGTTCTTCGACCGCAGTTTGCGCTATTCTAAAAACAATGATTGGCGCTGAGCAACAGGCAAAGCCCTTAAGTGATAATAAGCTCTCGTCTCTATTGGAAGAACAGGGAATTCAAGTTGCGCGACGAACGGTCGCTAAATATCGAGAGAGCATGGGAATCCCCTCTTCAAGCCAGCGCAAAAGATTTGAAAACACTACTTAAAAGGAGACTCGCATGCAAATGACTATCAGTGGCCACCATTTAGATGTCACCGACCCAATTCGCGACTATGTCACCAACAAACTCTCCAAGCTGGAAAGGCACTCCGCGCAGATCACCAGCATTGTCGTCATACTATCAGTGGATAAACTCTCACAAAAATCTGAAGCCACCGTGCATATTACTGGCGGTGAACTGTTCGCCAACGCTGAGCGTGACGACCTGTATGCCGCTATCGACGCTCTCAGCGATAAGTTGGACCGCCAGCTAATCAAATACAAAGAGAAACACAGAGGCCACTAGCTCTTCACATGAAGATTACCGACATACTTACGCCTGCAATGACCCAGTGTAATCTGCTGGGCGGCAGTAAAAAACGCGTCTTGGAAAATCTATCAGCCTTTATTACCGAGCAACTGGGCGGTGACTCTGAGCAGGCCGATAGCTTATTTCATGGCCTGGTTGCCCGAGAACGCTTAGGAAGCACAGGAATAGGTGAAGGCATCGCCATCCCCCATTGCAGAGCACCAGGCATAAAGCGCATCCATGGCTGCTTGGCGAAGCTGACCTCTCCAGTGGACTTTGATGCCCCAGACGATCTACCAGTCGATCTAGTTTTTGCCCTAGTGGTACCAGAGGAGCAAAATGACGAGCACCTGGCTACATTGGCAAGAATAGCGGCATTACTGCAACATGAAACGTCGCGGGCGGCTCTGCGACAATGCAGTACCCCCGAAGAGCTTTTTAACACCGCGGTGACACTGGAGCGATCAAACTAGATATGCGTTTAGTTGTGATTAGTGGCCTCTCGGGGTCAGGTAAAACCTCTGCACTTAATATCCTCGAGGATGTTGGGTTTACTTGCATTGATAATCTCCCGGTAAGCCTTCTGCCTGACCTGATTACCAAAGTAAACTGCGAAGGTCAGACCGAAGACACTAAATTGGCGGTGGGTATTGATGCGCGAAATCTGGCAGGCGACCTCAATCAGATACCGGCGACACTGAGATCCATCGAATCTCACGGAACCTCTGTTAGCGTTATATTTCTTCATTCCCGGCAAGCTGATCTGATTCGTCGCTACAGCGAGACAAGAAGAAAACATCCCCTAAGTACTAATAATATCAGCCTCAAAGAAGCTATTGCCCTAGAGACTGACATGCTGGCGCCTATCGCCAATATCGCCGACCGTACTATTGAAACCTCCGGGCTGTCTCTTCATCAACTTAGAGATCTCATTAAGAATACTGTGGTCCCTCACAACGCCAATCATATGTCGATTCTTTTCGAATCCTTTGGTTTTAAACGCGGCGTGCCGATCGATGCAGACTTTGTATTTGATGTGCGGTGCCTCCCTAATCCATACTGGCGACCCGAACTCCGATTGATGTCAGGCAATGATCCAGACGTTGTTCAATTTCTAGAAAATCAGGAGGATGTAGTTGCAATGCTTGCCGATATTGTTGGGTTTCTAACGCGCTGGATACCCAAACATCAAGATGATAACCGCAGCTATCTGACCATCGCTATTGGCTGCACTGGTGGCCAGCATCGCTCCGTCTATCTGGCCAATCGTCTACGCGAGCATTTCGCCAGACAGTATCCACGAGTGCACTCGGTGCACAGGCAACTCGCACTCTAATTCGATGGATTAAAAATGCTTCGCTGTGAACTCAAAATCATTAATAAACTTGGCTTGCATGCTCGCGCTGCGACCAAACTAGCCAGTGCAGCAGGCCACCACCAATGCAGTATCCGCATAGGCGCGCCGGAACAAAGCGTCGATGCTAAAAGTATTATGTCGCTGATGCTTTTGGCTGCGAGTCAGGGCACCGATCTCCGCTTTGAGTTCGACGGCCCAGATGAGCAACAGGCTCAGAAAGAAATAACGCAGTTATTGGCGGATTATTTTGGCGAGGGAGAATAATTTTACTCCAGCATCAGTAAAGCCTGTCAGTCAACTGCATAGCCCGCTAAAATATGGTGAGAACAGGAGCCGCAGGATTTAGTTAGGGAAGCAATTCATGACCGAAACCAAAGATCAGGATAATCTATTAGCAAAGCTAGGTTCTGCCATTGATTCAGTCACTCTGAATCAGGTTCGACATGTTCTCAACAATCTCAGCCCGCCAGACATTGCTCACCAGCTTGAAACAGCACCCCACAAGTTCCGTCATATCCTGTGGGAGCTCGTTGATCCAGAAATAACGGGCGAGGTGCTTCAAGAACTGTCTGATGAAATTCAGATGGAATTTCTCAACAGGATGGACGGCGCTGAAGTTGCCTCTCTAACCGAAGGTTTAGATGTCGATGACATCGTCGATATTCTTCAGCAACTACCCGGCCAGATGATTCCAGAGGTACTCAATGCTATGTCGGGCCAGGATCGCCTTCGTGTTGAGTCCGTCCTTACCTATAGCGAAGATACCGCTGGCGGGCTAATGGACACGCAAGTTATCACTGTTCGTCCAGATATTACGGTGGACGTGGTGCTGCGCTACCTGCGTCGATTTGAAGAAATTCCGGACATTACCGACAACCTATTCGTGGTCAGTCGCAATGATCTATTCCTCGGTACATTACCTCTGAGCAAGCTACTTACGTCAAGCCCCACAACCACCGTTCGACAAGTGATGAATGTCGATGTACAGGCTATTCATGTCGACCTGACGAATTCTGATGTCTCCCAGTTATTCCAACGTCACGATTTAGTCTCGGCACCCGTAATAGATGACGCCAATCATCTTCTCGGCCGCATCACTATTGATGATGTGGTTGATGTAATTGTCGAGGATGCTGATCATTCCTTATTGGCCATGGCTGGCCTCAGTCATACGGAAGATACCTTTTCCTCTATTAGCCGCGCGGCGCCGCGGCGGGCGGTTTGGTTAGGTGTCAATTTAGTCACCGCAATACTCGCCTCATCTGCGATCAGCCTTTACGCCGACGCCCTAGATAAAATCGTTGCCCTTGCTATCCTTATGCCTATTGTCGCCAGCATGGGCGGAGTCGCGGGCAGCCAAACCCTAACCGTGGTTATTCGTGGCATGGCGCTGGGGCAAATTGACCGCAGCAATGTTAGCTGGTTAGTCAGTAAAGAATTTGTGGTCGGCGTATTAAATGGCCTACTCTACGCCCTCATTCTCGGGGCTATTGTCTCGCTATGGTTTAACGACTGGATCATGGCATTGATTATCGGCTTGGCCATGGCCATCAACCTCATAGCGGCAGCACTGGTAGGCACATTGCTGCCTATTATATTGCGCGCTATGAAAATTGACCCAGCCTTAGCAGGCACCGTCATTCTTACCACCGTCACCGATATTGTCGGTTTTGTATCTTTCCTAGGGCTCGCCACTATGTTTCTTATCTCATGACTGATCAACCGGAACATTCCGACTACGACGGGCCAAGTAAATCTCAACTAAAGCGAGACAGCCATACCCTGCAAAAAATGGGTCAAGAGCTTGTTGAAATGCCGGAAGGAATGCTACAGAAGTTTGACCTGCCCGAGAATCTGCAAGAAGCCATCTATGAGGCGCGGCGACTGAAAAGCCGAGAGGCGAAGCGCCGACATCTGCAATACATTGGCAAGCTTATGCGTATCTCTGATACCGATGTAATACAAGAAACCCTAGATATGATGGATCATCAATCCCAGACCTATCGGCAGCATTTCAAAGAACTGGAAGACTGGCGTGATCGGCTTATTAACGAGGGTTCAGAAGGTATCCATGCCTTTGTCGAGGCGCACCCAGACGCTGACCGCCAACAACTTAGAAATTTGCAGCGCCAAGCCAACCGTGAAATTGAGCTGAGTAAAGTACCAACAGCTAGCCGTAAATTATTTGCCTATATCCGCTCGTTGAGCGAATAGATCTCGGATATTTGCCCAAACAGTAATCCGGGAAAGGGAGGAGTATTACAGAGGCAGCCTGCGATGATCCCTCATCGGCATCTTCAGTTGCAGTTTAGCAATCAGCGCCAAATCAATTTCTGCTACAGCAACGCCCGAACAGTCGCCTTCCAATGACGCCAGCACTGTGCCCCAGGGATCAATAATCACACTTCCGCCCCAGAGTCCTCGAGTGGCATGGTTACGATCCACCAAGTTAGCGCCAATCATAAACACCTGGTTCTCTATAGCCCGGGCACGTAATAAAAGCTGCCAATGATCTTTGCCCGTGGCTGCGGTAAATGCCGCCGGCACGACTACGATCTGAGTGTCCAATGCCGCCAACTCTCCATATAATTCAGCAAAGCGAAGGTCATAACAAACAGACAACCCTATCTTAGCTAGCCCCGTTGAAACTGCAGTTACGCGCTTCCCGGGCGAGAAATTATCCGATTCACAGTAGCGATTTTTTTGCTCCGACCCAGCGCTTACTTCAACATCAAACAGGTGAATCTTATCGTAATGGTCGACACAGTTGCCCCCTGGATCAAACAGAAATGACCGGGCAAAGGGTTTTGGGTTGCGGCCTGCAACGGGTATAGTTCCGCCCACTAACCAGATACCATGCCTACTGGCCTGATCAGCCAAAAACTGTCGCACTGGCCCTGTCGCATTTGATTCATCGCGACCTACCATCAAAAAATCTGACTGGCCATAATGGGCGAAGTTTTCCGGCAACAGAGCCAGCTGAACACCGGCATCGGCTGCCTCAATCAACAGCGCCTCGGCATTAGTTAAATTCTCATCCACCGTCGAAGCCGGCTTCAACTGAATGGCTGCCACCGTTATTTTATTATTCATTCCCAGACCCTTTGGCATCTGACGCATTCGTTTCGATGGACTTAAGTTCCTCGGCAAATATTTTATCGACGGTCACCTCAATGTCAGCCCACGGGCCAGACAAGTTGTAGCTAATACTCGACATTCGGTCTACCTGCTTCTTAACCAATTTACCCGTGACATAAACACCTGCAGCAGCGGGCAATCCGCCCAGCAACGCAACTACCCAAGGCAGGTTCGTTGCCACCGGTAAGGTCGCCACCAGCGTACCATCGACGGTTTCATTCACCAGGTCAAAGGTACCTGTCATACTCATGCGGCCGGAGGGCATCTTCATCTGCAGTGGCTGCCTAAAACTAGCAACTCCCTGCTCAAACCTAACCTCGGCATCAAGTCGATGATAAGGTAAATTCTGGTTAGTCACATCGGAGAAATCGAGTTGCAGCCTTTTCAGCCAGTTGGCAAAATTAAACAGACTAACCAGTTTTAATGCGGCACCTGCTCCACCTGTTGATTTGTAAAAGCTGCCCTCATTTAATTGGACCTTGAAGTCACCATTGATATTTTCGCGCCTGATATTCCAAGGTTGATCAGGCCAGGCTAAGTCAAAAACAAACTTCCCAGACTGGCTGTCAACTATGGCAGGAATATCAAAACTATTCAGCAGCAGGCCAATATTATCCACCGACACCGGCCCCACCAAACGGCTAGAGTAACTTTCTCCATCAAAACGCCAAAAGAATTCTGTCGCCGGATCCTGATCTAATAATCCTGGACTAAGGCCCACCAGGTTGCCCTTGATCGAGTTAAAGGCCGCGCCTGAAATCTCAGGGCGCAATTGAAATGAGACTGAACCCCAATCTTTGCCACCCAGCCTGAGCTGATCAACTGCAATGTCAGCGGCTAAGAATTTACGCGGGTCGAGCGGCTCACCGCCCATTTTTTCCTCAAGGAACGCCATGGGCAGCGACAGGCGGGTAAGAGACAAATCTGGCACAGATTTGTCATTAAAGGGGAGCAGTAGGCGACCATCGGCAAGGTCACTCCTGAACCCAATATCGATCATCTCATCGGATAGCCTGACTTGGGCTGCTATATCATGCAGTGTCAAGGGAGACACTTCGAGCCGCTCAAACTCCAGATCGAATACGGAACGCAAGCTCTTATTATTTCCCGAGAACTTATTCGTAAATAGCGCACTGACCGGTCGCCAGAGATTTAAATCAGTGGTAGGTAAAAATGAAGCAACCAATAACTTACCCTTAGCTGGCATAGATATCGAGCGATCATAGCTCACCAGGCCGTGGGTCACAGTCAACTCAGAAAACCTTAAATCGGTCACCAACTTCGAGCCTATACTACCCGCCAGACGCGTAAAATCGGGATTAAAATATAGGGTTAAATCGAGGGGTAGCTTATCCCCCACACGCTTCCCAAGAGGCTGCGGCAACTTAATCTCGGTCGACTGCATTTGGCTGGTAAGCTGCAAGGTGACCGGACTCGACGCCACCTCACCCTGCTCGATGGTGACCAAGCCTTCAATCGGAATATCCCCTATCAAGACCTCATCCCATGGAAACTCAACCAGCTGATTGAGGCTTTTGGATGCAGCCACCGTACGCAAAGCAATAAACTGATCAGTGTCAGTTTTAAAGAATGCCGCTGTCAGGGGCTGCTGCCACATCTTTCCTCGAATACCTTCAGCGAAGAGACCTCCCTCACGCGAGAAGCCCAGCTCACCAGCAATATTAGTGACGGCAATAGGCGTATTGGGAATCGACACGCTGCCATTATTAAGTTCAGCCTTAACCTGATAGTCTAGGTCATTTTGTTGTCCAGACAGTTGCTTCACGGGAATTTCTAAGTGCAGTTGCGCATTGGCGGTGCCGGTATAATCCCAACTCGGCAATGGCCCTAGGCTAGAGCGGATAGGTGACTGGGCTAATAGGTCAATCGCCGCAGAAAACCCGGTGTTAACCTGAGCATCTACGGTTAATATATTCGGTTCGGATACTGCATCACCATACAGTAGCTCAGCACTAAGAATCTGTACACCGCCGACCTGCCCGCCTGTGGCGACACCCTCAACATAGCCATCATCGACCAAAACTAGCCCATCAACATCACGCAGTCCAAGCCAATCAGGGTGATAATCCAAATCCATACCTTCAGTTTTAAACATCAACTGAGTTGTTTTGGCGGTACGATCCTTTTTAGGCGGCCCACTGCGGAACAGCATACCTACCTCTTTAACGTTGGCACCTATGATTGACGTCTTTAGCCAACGCGAAAGGTCGGCTGGAAGTTTGTAGGGGAGATATTTATCGACATAACTGGCGTCGAGATGCCTCCCTCCAATGATTATATTTAGATCCGCTGCACGCCCGTTCGCAGGTATTATCTGCGCGACAGAAAACAGAACATCAACCTGTCCGGCGTCCACCTTGGCGCTAACTCCTGCGCTACGGATATTGAGTTTGTCTCTATCAGCCCCCCAGTTTAAAAAAACCGTGCCCTCCGCCCCCTCAACAGCCAAATACTCTTCATAGACAGTCGGAAATAAAACATCAAAGCCATCAACATCGTTGATATAGAACAAACCGCCGGCAGCCTGCATTTCTAAATAACCATCAATCCCTTTAATACCTGGCACGCCTTTGTAGGGATTTAAAGTAATATCATCCAGATTGGCGGCCAGATAGTAACCTTTTTGATTCCGTCCCAGAGTCAGGGCATTTAAGTCCCCCTGCGGCCGCAGCTGATCTAGCACCGCCAACATTTTTAACGGGGCAATACGGGTCTCGAGTAACAGGTTAGTGAGCAGTGTCAAATCTAGATAATTGACCGCCATATCAAAATCTTGCCACTGGGAACCTAGGCGCTGGGTAAACACCAAATCAAGTGGCTCAACCTTACTCTCCGACCATTCAAAATTAAAGCCCTGCAATCTAGCGCCCCAATCCAAGCCGGGGGTGAACCAGCCTGTCAACTCTGTATTAATATTGGATATAGGCGGCAAGTCCGCGAGCCAATTTAGCGGCACTTCATTAACTTTCAGAGTCCCAGAGAAATCGAGCGAGCCGCCAGGATGAATATCAAACCAGATCTGACCGCTGGTTTTCACCTTAACGCTAGACAGGTTACTGAATGCTTCGGGGAGTAGTGACTGGGCCAAATCGACCAACGGTTCTGAGACATTCAGATCATCTAAACGGAAATAGCCGTTCGCATAAAACGCTTCTAAATCCCCTGGATCACCAACACCCTCGACTACCAGATAAGCTGGACTATCCTGCTCAGATAGCTGCACAGAAAATTCGGCACGGTGAAAATCATAATCATTTTCCAGCCTGACTCCACTACCTCTAACCTGAAGAAACTTGCCTGAGTAAAACTCCAAGTTCACCTGCACGTTTTCCAGACGAATCATGCGACTGTACATCAGCGGGTCGAGAATAATTTTCAGATCACCATTGGTATCTTTAGCGAAGCCTTTTAATCCCCAGCGCCCGCTATCATCTTCGGATAAGGTAATAGCTAAGCTGTCCACCACCAGGTCACGCCAAATTGGTGTCCTATATCTGAGACTATTAAATAGATCCAAGTCGGCTCGAGCACGTCCCATTTTGATCGCGTAGTCTTTATCTGGCGCACTAATCTCTAAACTCTTAACTTCAATAATGGGAGTCAGACCAGGCCATTCACCCCGCAAGCCCCCTAACTGGGCCTCCATACCGACACTATTGCTGATAACAGTTTCAATAGTGTGGCGCAGTTCATCGACGCGCGGAATGATCTGTCGTCCAACCACCACCAAAATAACAGTGCCGATGACCAGCAGCGCGGCAGTTAACCACAGCCGCCGGCCTATTCTCTTCACTGCTGAAACACTGTTAATCATGACATAAACTCAAAGGGGAATAATGTTGAACTGTTCACGGGCAAATAAATCTTCAGCGCGAAACTGAATAGGGCACCCAATGAACTTCTCAAGATCGGCCACCTGGGCAGAGCCTTCACCTAATAGTCGCTCAATGACTGCCGCACAGGCCAAGACACGCAATTGCTCACATTTATAGGCGCGTGCGACTCGGAGTATATCTCGGAGCACTTCATAGCTGACAGTTTCCAACGACTTAATCGAACCTACCCCCGCACAGGTAGGGCAAGACTCGCATAGTATATGGGACAAACTTTCGCTGGTACGCTTGCGGGTAGTTTGCACTAAACCTAACTCAGTCACACCTGAAATAGCAGTTTTTGTGCGATCTCTGCTGAGTGCTTTTTCAAACATTCTCAGAAGCTGACGACGATGTTCACCGTTTTGCATGTCGATAAAATCAACAATGATAATACCGCCTAGATTACGCATACGCATCTGTCTGGCTATGGCGGCGGCAGCCTCAAGGTTAGTCTTAAATGCTGTCTCTTCTAAATCTCGATGTCCTACAAACCCTCCCGTATTAACATCCACTGCAGTCATAGCCTCAGTTTGATCAATCACCAGATGGCCACCGGACTTCAACGTTACTTTGCGCTCTAGCGCTTTGGCGATTTCATCCTCGATCCCATAGAGATAAAAAAGTGGCCGCTCGCCCGGGTAGTATTCCAATAAGCTCGCCATTTCTGGGCTAAATTTAGTTGCAAAATCAGTCAGTACATCAAGGATCTCTCTCGAGTCGACGAGAATTTTTTCTAACCCAGAAGTAGCCATATCGCGTAGCACCCTTTTATATAGTGGTACTTCTTCGTAGAGACAGCAGGGCACCTTAGCTTCAAGCTTAGCATCAAGTAGATGCTGCCACTGACGTTGCAGAAATCGCACATCCGCTCGCAGCTCATCCTCACTAGCGCCATCAGCCGCCGTACGTAAAATATAGCCGCCCGTCGGCACAGGGATATTGATAGTATTTTTAGCCGTCTTAACGGTTATTACTTCGGCGGAAAAGTCGTCAATAATACTAAGAATAGTTTTTTTTAGGCGCTCCCGCTCACTTTCTTCCTCGATGAGCTGTGACACGCCGACTTGATCGCGGCCATCCATATATACCAAATAACGAGAGGCTATAGAGAGCTGGGCGGTAAGCCTCGCACCCTTAGTATTTATAGGGTCCTTGATCACCTGAACGACGACTTTTTGGCCATCATGCAGCAGATTTTGAATTGCCGCTCGATTATTTTCAGTAGCCCCTGATTGAGCTACTTTGGCTGGAGGCAACAGATCATCGATATGTAAAAAACCGGTTCGATCAATTCCAATTTCAATAAAGGCCGCCTGCATGCCAGGGAGTATTCGTATCACCTTTCCTCTGTAGATATTACCCACTAAACTGGTTCTTTGATTCCGCTCGATGGCGATTTCTTCGAGGACACCATTGTCTACCAGAGCTACTCGAGTTTCCATCGGCGTATAATTGATCAGGATCTCTTGGCTCAAGGGGTGTTTCCTCGGGTATTATCAGCCATTACTAGTAACGCCTAAACTTGCCAGCATGAGACATGAAATCGCTGCAACAGTGCCTCGGTCTCCATTAGTGGCAAGCCGACTACCCCACTATAACTGCCTTCTAGTCTGGCAACAAAAACTGCACCAAGGCCCTGAATAGCATAGCCTCCAGCCTTGCCTTTTGGCTCTCCACTGTGCCAGTATTTAAGACAGTCGTCCGCTGAGATGATCCGAAAAGTAACCTGAGTTTGTGCCACTCTCACCTCGCTTTGGTGGCCATCGGTTAGTGCCACAGCAGACAGCACTTCGTGCGTCGATCCTGACAGAGCCTGCAACATCGCCAAAGACTCGGCACAGCTCTCGGGCTTGCCTAATATTTCGCCATTACAAACCACTGTGGTATCGGCACCGAGCACCGGCAAGGTTCCATTCTGACGTCCAAACCCCACCTCCGCTTTTTTTAGCGCGAGCCGAGAGGCATAAGAAAAGGGAGACTCAGTCTTGCGTTGACGCTCATCGATATCTGCAGCTTGGATCACAAACCGAACGCCAATCTGCGTCAGTAAATCTCGGCGGCGTGGTGAGGCGGAGGCCAAAACAAGATCGTGGTTAGGGGACATAACTGGTGTGGGGCTGGCAGCCAAACTTTAACTCCTTGCTAATACGTGCATATTTTCCATTTTGCGCGTCTCAAGGGCGTCTAATTTGTACCCGGGAGATGAGTAGATCCACAACAGGCCAACTCAGCGCCGCAAAGACTGCCACGATTGGGATATGCCCCAAATTTACCGGGACACCCCAGACCGAAAAGAGCATTACCTGAATTAATTCTGCACCGCTGATCATTATAAATATAAGGAAAGCACGGTGAAATATTGACAGATACATCAGCCAGCGGCTGAGTAGATAGGCAATAGTCCCGCAAACCGCAAATACCAAAACATAATGACCAAGCGTGGTATGGAACAGAGTGTCCGCCAGTAAACCAACCATACCAGCAAAGCCAATTCCGAATCGCTCGGGTGTGTAGAGAATCCATGCGATAACCACTAATAGAAGAAAATTGGGGCGCCAGTAGATCCAAACCCCGGAAGCCGGTATCAACTGAAAAACAGTCGCGATAACCAGTGATAAAATCATCGGGCCGGTCAGGCTTGCTACACTCATCGGTCGCTGCGCCCTCGATCCAAATCGCCAGTGGTAAACACCAGTAGAAGATGTCGACTTCTATCAAGCTGGGCTGAGGGATCAATCTCAGCATCGACGAATATAGCGCCAGGCTTTTGCTTGATACTGGTCACCACACCCACGGGATAGCCCGCTGGAAAACGCCCCCCCAAACCGGAACTCACCAGCTGATCACCCTCGACTATATCCGCGGTTGGCGAAACAAACCTCAGTGTCATACGGTTAAAATTAGAGACGCCCTCAACAATAGAGCGCACGCCATTGCGCAGCACCTGCACCGGCAGTGCATGGGTGCTATCTGTGATTAAAAGTGCGATGCTGTGTCCGCTATAAACGGTGGTAATCTGACCCATCAAACCCTCTGCATCGAGCAGGGGCTGCCCTACGTAGACGCCATCATCGCGGCCGCGGTCGATTGTTACAGTGTGGCGTTGTGGACTGGGTGACACACCAATGACTTCAGTCACTAATACACTGTCCATTAAGAGCTCGGTGGCATTCAGTAATTGGCGCAGACGAACATTTTCAGCGGCCAACTCAGACATACGCTGTAACTGGCCACGATGAATAAGACTCTCCTGCTGCAACCGCAGGTTATCTTGCTCAAGAACGCCTCGGGAGATAGTGCTGGTTTTGCCCCAATCCTGAATGCCCGCCGGAATATTGGTTAGCCAATAGAGGGGCCGAACGAGATTATCAGCAACTTTGTATAAAGAACTCAGCCAGGTAGTGTGGTTGTCGACGGCCATTAGACTGACCGCGACGAGCCCAATTATCGCGAGCTTTCGAATCGGGGAAGAGCTTTTGCCAAACACGG